>Ga0256914_1000716_pt1 | contig 32044 bp, 28 predicted proteins | sample HulkmetaG_FD_191571 | JGI IMG/M metagenome (GOLD analysis project Ga0256914, IMG submission 191571) | Hydrothermal chimney microbial communities from Main Endeavour vent field at the Juan de Fuca Ridge, Pacific Ocean - Hulk | ecosystem: Environmental > Aquatic > Marine > Hydrothermal vents ... | reverse complement strand
CGGTATTCGTCGGATTCCGCCGGTTTTTCTATAAAAAACCATACTTACAAAATTTGGTTCTTCTTTTAGTTCATACTTGGTATTTGCAACTTTACAGATTTTATCTACTTTTGCTATGCCACTTCCCCAGCTCTCTACAAACTTTAACTCTCTAAAAAGATTTGCTACTATTTTATTTCTTAGCTCACTTCTGCCACTTTTTACATCTTCAAGTGTTAGTCCGTTTGGAAAGTTACCGGGTGAAACGATTTCTACTATATCATCGTAAATTGCTACTTTTATATCACTGTTTCTTGTATAATCTCTATGGATTATCGCATTTAGCAGTGCTTCTCTTATAGCAAGTAGCGGGATTTCAAGCTCTTCTTTTAGTTGTAGTCCTTCAACTTGTGCAGATAAATTTAGATGATTTTGCAAAAATTTTAGTGTATTTTCAAGATTTTCAAACAAGTTACCGTTAAATTCTTTTTTATCTATAAAGATTTCTTTACTTACTCCTTTAAATCTTGCACATTTTATAAGAGTATTATCAAACTCTCCAAGAGTTATACACAAAGCATTTGTAGGTAAATCTTGATTGTTATTTTGTTTGATAAGCTTTAGATTTTTAAGTTTTTCAAAATCACAACTTTTACCAATCTTTTTAAACTCATTATAAATAATATCCAAATCCAAGCTATCTAAATCAAACTCAAAATTTTCCTCTTCATCAACTCCAATTACTTCTCTTTTGTCATTTACCCCAATAACAAGCTTACCACCACTTATATTGCTAAAAGCTATAACAGTTTTTACTATGGCTTCATTTGATGGCAATTTCTCTTTTAGTTCAAGCTTTTTGTTTTCACCTTTTTGGATTTGTTGGGTTAGCATTTTAGACCTTTAAAAATTTAATTACATTTTTTATTTAAATTCTATTACAATTATATCATTAAATTTTACTACCCTCTATAAAACAAAACCCCCGCAACATTTTCTCTGTAAACTCTCTTTTCTTTGATCAGTTTATCCAAAATATTTTTTGATTTTTGGCTGAACTGTCTTTTTATATCATCTTCGCTTTGGGGTCTTCTTTTTAAAAGTGCAAGGATCTCATCTTCGCTGAAATCTATCTTTTTTACTTCATAATCTTTTTTGTAGGAGATACTAAGAGGAATATTGCAAAAGTTTTTTGACAACTCCTGTAATTTTTTGGTTTTTACGGGATTTACTTTGTAGGCGGGAGGGCGATCTATCGTTCCCAAATCAACTCTGTTTGGTTTTATATCATTTAAAATTTCATTTAGTTTTTGCATCTGATCTGTTTTGTCATTGATACCTTCCACCACCAAAATTTCGATAACAAGCTCTTTGTCATAAACTTCTCTAAAAGATTTTATCCCTTTTATGATCTCTTCAATCTTCACGCCTTTTAAAGGTCTGTCTATCTTTTTGAAACATTTTTCATCCGCACAGTCCAAAGAGAGTTTTACTATATCAATCTTTTTTAAAATATCTCTTATTTTGGGTTGATTGACAGTAGAAGCGTTGGAGAGGATGAGAAGTTTTTTATCACCTTTTATCCTGTTTATCTCATCAACCAATCTGTCAAGCTCTTCATAAAGTGTAGGTTCTCCGTTTGAGGTTATCGTGATCACATCCACACTTTCAAACTCTTTTAAGGCTCGTTCCAACTCTTCTATAATATTTTGGATTTTTGGAGGAGAAGTGATAAAACTCTGAGGTTTTACAGCTTTCAATTCACAATAGATACAGTCAAAATTGCAAGATTTGCTATCAGGACTTAGATCAATCCCCAAAGATGATCCAAATCTCCTTGATAAAACAGGACCGAAAATATATTTGTAACTCATTCAATCTCCCGAATTTTTGGTATATCAACAATAACAAAATCATCATTAAACCCCATTTAAAAGCAAATCTGTTTTAAAAAGATAATTTAAGGAGACAATGATTAAAATAGTAAAAATTAATAAGTGTTTTAAATTTTTTGAGAATTGAATATCTTTAAAAGAAAGAGGTCTTTGTGAAAAAAAGATTTATGGATTTTTTGCTAAGAGAGTGGCTTTTTATCTCCTCTGCTTTGGGATTGATATTCACATCTTTTTATTTAGGGAGCTTCCCCTCTTATGAATTCAAAGACATTATCCCAATTTTTCTTCTTTTTGTCTTTTTTATCGTTGTAAAAGGGATAGAAAACAGCTATTTTTTACTGAGAGTAGCTTATCTTTTGGAAAAAGGAAAATGGCTCTCTTTTAAACTTGTTTTGATAACTTTCTTTCTCTCCATGTTCGTTACGATAGATGTAAGTTTGATAACCATGTTACCTGTCGTTTTATCCTTAAAAGTTGAAAATAAAGAAAACCTTGCTATTTTGGTAGCCCTTACCGCCCATGTGGGAGCGGCTTTGACTCCCTTTGGAACTCCCCAAAATCTTTTTATATACTCATATTACAATGTAAATACATACGATTTTATCACAAGTATATCTCCTTTTTCTTTTGGAATGCTTCTCCTTTTTTCCATCATATCTCTTTTTATGGATAAAAAAAACAGTTCCGTAAAAAACAAAAAAAAGGATATAGACAAAAATAAAGCGATAATTTATATCTTTTTACTGATAATTATGATCTTGTCTCTTCTTAGAGTTTTGCCTCAAAGTGTTTCTTTGTTTGTTTTTGCTTTTGTTCTGATTTTTGACAAAAAAAGTTTAAGGGTTGATTATCCTCTTCTTCTTACCTTTGTCATTTTTGTAGGATTGACTTTCAATATCAAAGAGATGATATCTGGATCAATACATCAATCAGGACATATATTTTTACTCTCTTCTTTGATAAGTCAATTTATAAGCAATGTTCCAACCGCACTTTTGTTTGAAAAATTTACTTCAAACTGGGAAGCTCTTCTTTGGGGAACGAATGTCGGAGGATTTGGCAGTTTGATTGCCGCTTTGGCAAACCTCATAACCTATAAACTTTATATCTCCTATGGAGATCAAAACAGAGCAGGAATATTTACTTTTAAGTTCCTTTTTGCCGGATACATCTCTTTTTTTATAGCAACTGTAATATATTTTATAGTTTTCTATCAGTAAAAAAAAGATAAAATACAAAAAATTTAAAAGGTAAAAACAACTATGGGTGTAAAAGAAGAACTTTTAAAAAGAAGCGGATCAAAATGTGAACTTTGCGGTGCCAAAGAGGAACTTGGCGTTTATGAGGTAGCTCCTTCAGACGGAAGTGCGCAAAAGTCTGTTTTGATCTGTAAAGAATGTCGAATGCAGATAGAGGATTCCGATAAGATGGATCCAAATCACTGGCACTGTCTAAATGACACGATGTGGAGTGAACATCCCGCAGTTCAGGTCATGGCATACAGAATCCTAAAAAAGATAGCGTCTGAAGGATGGCCGCAGGATCTTTTGGATATGCTTTATCTTGAAGATGATATAAAAGCATGGGCTGACGAAACGGAAGATGAGCAGGAACAGACTCCTACACTCGATTCCAACGCTAACAAACTCTCATCGGGAGACAGCGTTACGATTATCAAAGATTTGGAAGTCAAAGGAGCCGGTTTTACTGCAAAAAGAGGAACAGTTGTAAAAAATATCTCATTAACAGATAACCCGACTCAAATAGAGGGAAGAGTAAACGGAGTCAAGATCGTTTTGCTCTCCAAATTTTTGAAAAAAGTATGATCAGTTTATAAGCGGAACAAATACAAAACCCGGATATTCCTCTGTTTGTACTTCTGTTTCAGATATCTTTTTAAATCTGAAAATCGAATTTCTCACCGGTACAACAAGTATCCCTCCGGTTTTTAACTGTTCAAAAAGCTCTTTTGGGATATCTTGCGCACTTGCCGAAACAAGGATTTTGTCAAATTTATGATTTGGCATACCTAGTTTCTCTCCGGCTTTTTGAATCCTGCACTTTTTGCCAAAATCAAATTTAGCCAAATTTTCTTTGCCTCTCTCTACGAGTTCATCAACTCTTTCAAGTCCGGTTACGCTTCCCTCTTTACCGACTATTTGGCACAAAAGCGCCGTTGTCCAGCCAGAACCTGAACCTATATCAAGGATATTGTCTCCCCTTTGGGCAGAGAGCAGCTCCAGCATAAAAGCCACCGTTGAAGGCTGGGATATGGTTTGACCTTTACCTATCGGCAGAGGTTTGTCTATATAGATATGATCAAAAAATCCTTCCGGAACGAAAAATTTTCTATCCGTTTTTCTAAAAGCTTCGATAATTTGTGGTGATTTGAGCGCACCGTTTGTTATCATTGATCGTATTAGCTGTTCCATCTCTTTCATTGTTGAATCCTTTTATGATCAAAAATTTTTACTCTGCTATATATCGTAGAGTATATTAAAAATTATTAAGAAAAATCAAGAACCAGCTTGGAGCGTAATCTTTTGTTACTATTTTCATAGGATTTTTGGCATCCAAAGTGATTTTGCACAAAAGTCTGTATTTTGTGCCGGAGTTGTCCAAAAGATAGATTTTATCAACCGATTTTGATATTTTCAATAGATTTTTCATACTCTTTTCATATCTCCTGAAAACTATTTTCGGCGCTACAAAATGACCTTTGTCTTCTACTCTCTGTTTTACACGCAAAATATTTAGTTCGGGATTTTCAAGACCTATAAATACAAGTATGACTTTGTATCCTCTCTCTTTTGCTTTGGATATAAATCGTATCTCGGAATTTCCCGAAAGTGTCGTTTCAAAACCGAAATTTTTGTTATACAGGAGATTTTTTTCTCTTTGCCTGATTGCCTCTTTTGCAGCTTTTATCATCAAAGAGTTATCCTCTTTTTGCAGATAGCTTCCTTTTAATCTTTTTGCTATCTCATCGGGATTTATAAAAGTTATCTTTTTTCTAAAGCGGGGGGATAATTTTTTTACAAGGGTTGTTTTACCAGAACCGTTGGGACCGGCTATGACAAAGAGATATGGCATCAGTTTAATCTGTAAACTACTACCTCTTCAAAATTTTTATCAAGTTTTATCACCTCTTTTTGACCGTTTGGATATATTTTTATATTTCCCTCTTTTATGGCACTGTCTTTTATGTAAACAGGTATGCCTTTTTTCAAAAGAGAGATTGTGTTATCCTGCTGTAAACTTTTTTTGATGATATCATCAAACAGTTTTGTCAAATCCTCTCTGTATCGGTATGGTTGATTAAATATTTCTACAGATCGTGCGCTGTTCATTTTTCATCCTGTCTTATTAAGGCTGTAAAGAACATTTTATCATAATTTTATAAAGATTTCAAACAGGCTGAATTTAGCCTGTTTGAATAGAAGTTTATCAGATAGAATTTACGATTTTGTTTAGAGTTTCACTCGGTCTCATAGCCTCTGCGGCTTTTGCATCGTCAGGTCTGAAATATCCGCCAATCTCTTGGGCTTTACCTTCCATAGAGAGCAATTCGTTTGTGATCGCCTCTTCATTTTCTTTAAGCTCTTTTGCAATTGGAGCAAATTTTTCAGCCAACTCTTTATCTTCACTCTGATTTGCCAAAGCCTCTGCCCAGTACATTGCTAGATAATAATGACTTGCTTTGTTATCAGGTTCACAACATTTTCTGCTTGGTGCTTTGTTGTTATCCAGATATGCTTCATTTGCTTTGTCAAGAGCAGCACATACAGCTTTGACTTTTGAATCTCCGGTTTTATTGTAAATCATTCTCAATGATTCTGCAAGAGCCAAAAATTCTCCCAGACTGTCCCATCTCAAATGACCCTCTTTCAAAAACTGCTCAACATGTTTTGGAGCTGAACCGCCCGCACCTGTTTCAAACAGTCCTCCACCTGCAAGAAGAGGAACGATTGAGAGCATTTTCGCACTTGTTCCAAGCTCAAGAATCGGGAAGAGATCGGTTAAATAGTCTCTTAGGATATTTCCGGTTGCAGAGATTGTATTCAATCCCGCTCTTGTTCTTTTAAGTGTAAATCTCATAGCTAGTTGAGGTGCCATAAGTTCATATTCAATCGGCTCTTTCTCAAGATGAGAAGGAAGATACTCTATCACTTTTTTGATAAGATTTGCATCATGGGCTCTGTTACTGTCCAACCAGAATACTACGGTATCTCCTGTTAGTTTTCCTCTCTCGTGTGCCAATCTTATCCAGTCTTTGATAGCAACATCTTTTGCTTTGTAGGCTCTCCAGATATCGCCTTTTTTTACCTGATGACTGGTTAAAACTTTTCCTTCACTGTCTTTTACCTCCATTACACCGTCTTCTGCAACTCTGAAAGTGTATGGATGACTTCCGTACTCTTCTGCTTTTTTTGCCATAAGTCCTACATTGCTTACATGTCCCATTGTTGAAGGATCCAACTGACCGTTTATTTTGCAGTCTTCAACTATTTCACTGTACATTCTGGCATAACTTCTGTCAGGAATTACAGCCACACACTCTTGAAGCGCTCCCTCTTTGTTCCACATTTTTCCGCCTTCTCTGATTACCGGAGGCATGGAAGCATCTATAATGATATCATTTGAGAAATGGAGGTTTGTAATACCTTTGTCGCTGTCAACCATGGCGATATTTGGTTTACCTTCCTGAACTACGGCTTTCAAGGCAGCTTCTATCTCCTCTTTTTTATCAGATTTTTCTATTTTTTTGAGAAGATCTCCTATCCCAAGGTCAGGATTGACACCTATTTTTTCAAATTCGTCTGCATATTTTTCAAATACATCTTTGAAAAATACCTCTACCGCATGACCGAATATAATCGGATCACTGACTTTCATCATAGTCGCTTTTAAGTGAATAGACCAAAGAAGATTTTGCTCTTTCGCATCTTCAATTGTTTTTGCCAAAAATTTTCTAAGTTCCTCTACACCCATAAATGAACTTGAAACAACATCGCCTTTTTCAACATCATCAATATCTTTTAATTTTTTACCGTTTAAATAGATTGAAACAGGGTTGTCATTCTCCATAACTGCAGATTGTTCATTTGCATAAAAATCATCTTTATACATATAAGCTACATAAGCTTTGCAATCAGGTGCGAAAGGTTTAAGTCTCGGAGGATTTTTTTGAGCATGTTTTTTAACGGCAACTGCCGCTCTTCTGTCTGAATTTCCCTCTCTCAAAACCGGATTAACCGCACTTCCCAAACAAACAGCATATTTTGCCGCTATCTCTTTTTCTTCATCTGTTTTAGGCTCTTCCGGAAAATCGGGAAGATTGTAACCTTTCTTTTGCAACTCCTCAATAGCGCCTTTTAACTGAGGAATGGAAGCTGAAATATTCGGAAGTTTTATGATATTTGCTTCCGGTTTTTTAACAAGTTCTCCAAGATAAGACAACTCGTCGGCAACTCTTTGCTCTTCAGTCAGTCTTTCTGGAAATTGGGCTATGATTCTACCGGATAATGAAATATCTCTCTCTTCTACATTCACACCTGCCTCTTTTGTAAATGCCTGTACTATCGGTAATAACGAATAGGTAGCAAGAGCAGGGGCCTCATCGATCTTTGTCCATACTATTGTAGATGATTGTGCCATATGATTCTCCTAATAAGGTTTAATAATTTGTAGTTAGAAGTGTAACAATTTTAAGCAGTGGATCTATTTAAAGTGAGTAATTTCGTAAAATTATCTTTTCTGAGTGTTTCTTTTATACACATTTGAAATTCAAGAAAAAAAACCGGAAAATTTAACCGGTTTTATATACAAATCTATCTGGCGTATTCTATCGCTCTTAGTTCTCTTATGATGTTTACTTTTATCTCTCCGGGGTATTGAACTTTGTCTTCTATCTCTTTTGCTATCTCTTTTGCCAAAAGTACCGCTTCATCATCATTGATAAGTCTTGCATTTGCTATAACTCTTATCTCCCGACCGGCATTAATGGCATAAGCTTGTCTGACACCCTCTTTTGCTTTTGCGATCTCTTCTATATCCTGAACTCTTTTTAGGAAACTTTCAAGTACCTCTCTTCTTGCTCCTGGTCTTGCTGCCGAAAGAACATCTGCCACACATACCGCTGCTGCTTCAACCGTTTTTGGCTCTTCATGTCCGTGGTGGGCATAGATCGCATTGATGACTACTGGACTCTCTTTGTATCTTTTACAAAGATCAGCTCCCAAATCAACATGGCTTCCGGCAAATTCATGGGTCAATGCTTTTCCTATATCGTGCAACAGTCCCGCTCTTTTTGCAAGCATCTCATCCCCTCCCGTTTCCGCTGCTATGATTGCCGCAAGATGGGCAACCTCCAAAGAGTGTCCGAGCGCATTTTGTCCGTAACTTGCTCTAAATTTCAGTTTTCCTATAAGTTTTATAATTTCAGGGTGAATATGTGAAAGACCCAAATCCATAACTATCCCTTCACCCTCTTCCATCAACTGCTCTTCAAACTCATCTTTTACTTTGCCATAAATCGCTTCTATCCTTGCGGGTTGGATTCTTCCGTCCTCTACAAGAAGTTCGATAACTTTTGTAGCTATGGCTCTTCGATAGAGATTAAAACTGCTTAGGATAATAACATTTGGAGTATCGTCGATGATGATATCCACTCCCAAAAGCATCTCAAGGGTTTTTATATTTCTCCCCTCTTTTCCTATAATTCTTCCTTTTAACTCATCATTTTGAAGATTTACAACATTGATGAGCCTCTCTGCCGCAAACTCTCCGGCATATCTTGTCGTTGCCTGGGCTATGATATAATTTGCTCTTTTTTTGGCTTCTCTTTTTGCCTCTTCTTCATATTTTCTGACAATATGGGCTATCTCACCTCTGGCTTTTTCCGTTGTCTCTTTTAAAACAAGTTCTTTTGCTTCGCTTTGGGTAAGTCCGGCTGATCTTTCCAGAACTTTCATGGACTCTTGGAGTTTTTTCTCCTGCTCTCTTTTTAGCTCCTGAATCTCTTTTTCTATCTTTGATATTTCTGCACGGGATTTTTTTATCTCTTCTTTTTCTTTTGTGATATTTTGCAGCTCATCTTTAAAAAGTTCGTTAAGTTTCTCTTCCTTTTTTTCAAGCTCATTCATTCTTTTTTCATGTTCTCTGTTTAAAGCAGAAAGTCTGTTTTCATATTTTTTTTCGGCTTCACTCTCTATCTCTTTGCTTTTTAAACGGGCGTTTTGCAAAAGCATATTTGCTTCATTTTCTATCGCTTTTGATTTTGCTTCTGCCTGAGCTATGAAGATGTCATAATTTGCCTGTTGTATCTTTTTTGCTATGATAAAGCCTACGGCTCCCCCTGCTGCGGCTACAACTGCTCCAAATGCAATCTCTATTAACATACTTACTACCTTTTGATTTTTAATATTTTTTTAGGGGTTATATAATAGTCTGCTTGGATATCATGCAAATCACATATTGATTTTTTTATCAAGCACTCTTCTATCTGAACAAAAATTATTACAGGAGTGTATGAAAGTTTTGCAAAAAATCTGTCATACATTCCTTTTCCGAACCCTATACGCTTGTAGTCCCCGTCAACCCCTAATACAGGTACTATTGCAAGATCTATTTTGGTATTTTTGATAAAAGAGTTCGGTGGTTCTTTTATAGAAAATTTTTTTTGCCTTAACGGCAATCTGAATTTTACTATTTTAAAGCTGACACCTTCCATAAACGGTACAAAAATATTACATTTTTTTCTTTTTTTGTTTATAAAAGGTAATATATCGGGTTCATTTTTTAATGGAACAAATGCCAAAATATTTTTTGGTCGCTCTTTTTTTACAAGAGTTTCCAGTTTTTTGATTACCTGTTTATCCTTTTGTATTTTTGAAAAAGACGAAGCTTTTTGAAGCTTTTTGATACATATTTGTCTGAAAATTTTTTTATTAATATTTATTTTTTTATTTTCTTGATTCAAATTAAGCCTTTTTTTAGTATTATTTTTCATATAGAATTTTATCATAAGGTTAGCTATGAAATTAAAAGTGTTTACAATATCGTTAGTTGCCTCTTTGTCTCTTTTGTTGATCGGATGCGAATCCAAAAAAGATAAAGAGATGAGTTTTCAGTCAAAGAAAGAGAAGGAAGTTGGCAAACAAAATATAAATGAAGAAGAGGTCAAGGTTCGTTTAAAAGATACGACAGGCAAAGAGATCGTTTTAAAACAGGTCAATAACGGTTTTAAAATAGAGGGAGGAGAGGATAAAATAGTTTTTGTAGATTTCTTTGCTACATGGTGTCCTCCCTGCAAAGCGGAGATCCCTCATTTGATAGAACTTCAAAACAAATATAAGGACAAAATAAAGATTTTGGGTGTTTTACTTGAGGAAAACAAACCGATAGAAGAGGTTCAAAGCTTCATAAAATATCATAATATAAACTATCCGGTTTCTGTCTCTTCCGAAAATTTCAAACTTGCATCTTTGATAGGAGGTGTCAAAAGCATACCTCTTTTGATCATGTATGACAGTGAAGGAAACTATATCACCCATTATATGGGGGCTGTTCCTCAGGAGATGATTGAATCTGATCTCAAAAAGGTGATAGATAACAGATGATAGGCTTTATAAAAAAGGGATTGGCAAAAACATTAGGAGCCATCAAAGAAGTTGCACCTACAAAAAGAACTTTTATCACAAAAGATGAGTTGGAAGAGATACTTTTGGAGGCTGATGTTACATACGAGGTGGTAGAGGAGATGATCTATTATCTCCCTCCTGCCGAAAAAGTAAAAAGAGATGTTCTAAGAACGGTTTTACTGGCATATTTTAGAGATGTGCCAAAGATCTCCGAAGACGAAGAAAAACCGTTTACGGAACTCATCATAGGAGTAAACGGAGCTGGAAAAACCACTACAATCGCAAAACTTGCCAATATCTATAAAAAAGAGGGCTTAAAAGTACTCCTTGCCGCCTCGGATACTTTTAGAGCGGCTGCGATAGAGCAGTTAAAAAGATGGGCTGAGAAAATAGATGTTCCAATTGTCTATACAAAACAGGGGCATGACTCCTCTGCCGTTGCTTATGATGCTATTGTCTCGGCAAAGGCAAAAGGGATAGACAGAGTTCTCATTGACACGGCGGGAAGACTTTACAATCAGACAAATCTCTCAAATGAACTCAAAAAGATAGTAAGAATATGCGCAAAGGCAAAAGAGGGCGCTCCTCACAGAAAGATTTTGATACTTGACGGTACTCAGGGAAACAGTGCTATCAATCAGGCTCTGGCTTTTAACGAAATAGTAGGCATTGATGCTCTTATTATCACCAAACTTGACGGTACGGCAAAAGGCGGGGCGCTGTTTAGCATAGCAAAAGAGCTTAAAAAACCTATCCTTTATGTCGGAGTCGGTGAGGGAGAAAATGATCTTGTCGCTTTTGACAAAGAGGAGTTTGTCGATTCGATTCTTGATTCTATCTTTGAAGTGCAAGAGACAGATTAGCAAATGGCAAAAAAGAAGACTCTTTTTGAGTGTCAGGCGTGTGGATACCAAAGTTCAAAATGGATGGGTCGCTGTCCGAACTGCGGTGCATGGGAGGAGTTTTTAGAATTAAACGAAACTCAAAAAAAGGCTCTGAAAGAGACATCTTCAAACACCAAAAGAGAAGTCAAATCCATCACCGAAGTACAAGATGATCAGGTAGAGAGATTTTCCACCTGTGACAGTGAGCTTGATTTGGTACTTGGCGGAGGAGTGGTTTTGGGTTCTTTGGTTCTCATAGGAGGAAGTCCGGGAGTCGGCAAATCAACTCTTCTTTTGAAAATCGCCGGAAATCTTGCAAAAAGCGGTAAAAAAGTCCTTTATGTCAGCGGTGAAGAGTCTATGGGACAGATAAAAATCCGCGCAAACAGACTCCACTCAAACGAAAAAAATCTTTTTCTTATGACAGAGATAAAACTTCAAACCATTTTAGAAGAATTGAAACAAAACAGTTATGATGTTTTGATTGTGGATTCTATCCAAACTATCTATTCAGATGTTTTAACTTCCGCACCGGGGAGTGTTTCACAGGTAAGAGAGATAACTTTTGAGTTGATGAGATGGGGCAAAGAGAGCAAAACCGCTATCTTTATCATAGGACATATAACAAAAGAGGGATCAATTGCCGGACCTAGAATACTAGAACACATGGTGGATACCGTTTTGTATTTTGAGGGAGATTCCAGCCGTGAGATGAGAATGCTCAGAGGTTTTAAAAACCGTTTTGGATCAACAAGCGAAATAGGAATATTTGAGATGACACAAAGCGGTTTGGTAAGCGCCAAAGATGTTTCAAAAAAATTTTTCAGCAGAAAAAACAGAGGCAGCGGATCGGCTGTAACAGTTACGATGGAGGGAAGTCGTCCCATTGTTTTGGAAGTTCAGGCACTAGTGAGTGAAAGCGGCTATCCAAATCCCAAAAGAAGCGCTACCGGATATGAACTGAACCGTCTTACGATGCTTTTGGCTCTTTTGGAAAAAAAGCTTGATCTGCCTTTCAATCAATATGATGTTTTTGTCAATATTGCAGGAGGTATAAAGATAACCGAACCTGCCGCCGATCTATCTATAATAGCAGCCATTATCAGCAGTTTTAGAAACAGACCTTTAAGCATGGATACCGTTTTTATAGGAGAAGTAAGTTTGATAGGCGATATAAGAGAGGTTTTCAGCCTTGAACAAAGACTCAAAGAGGCAAAAGCCCAAAATTTTTATAAAGCCGTAGTTCCAAAAATACCTCTTTTACCTGTTGAAGGTATAAAGTGTTATGGAGTGGAAGAAGTTTCAAAACTGCTTGAATGGATGTGAAATTTAATATATAGGAGGGAGTTATGAATGCACCTTGCATAAAAGCTTATCATGAAGAGGAAGAGAGATATTCAAGGCTTGTTTTGGAATATCACGATACCAAACAGAGAAAAAAAATATGTAAAAAATTAAATAATATGATAGAAAAATATCATATTGTTCCTTTTACGACTGTTACTCCAAAAGATGGGAAAAAAGGGGAGTACAGTTTGGAATTTCATGATGACTATGACAGAAAAAGCGGAGATTTTTTTGAAGATCTTATCCATTCACTGGGTGTTGATCATTGTGAAATGGGGTAATGCCCCAATTAGCATTTATGAGAGAAGTTGCATTAGATCATAAACAGTTTGCTTTAAAAGCAAAGAATATAAAATTGCTCTATATTGAAGATGACATAAAAGTACGAAGACACATTTTGGAGTTTTTAGGCAGATATATCAAGTCTCTTTATCAGGCAAAAAGTGCGGAAGAGGGGTTGGAACTTTATAAAAAAGTCCAACCTGATATTATTTTACTTGATATTAATCTGCCCAAAAAAAACGGGATAGAATTTGCTTCTGATATTCGTCAAAATGATCATGATACAAGAATTGTCATCTCCACAGCCTATACGGACAAAAGCTTTTTACTTGCGGCTGTCGAACTTGGATTGACACGATACCTGATCAAACCTATTATAAGTTCCGAATTGATAGAGGCGCTAAACAAAGCAATTGATGAATCCAGAAGAATCAAAGATAAAAATATAATATCACTAGGTAACGGTTTTATATATAACAGTGAAAAACATCTACTTTTATATAAGGACTCTCCCGTAGAACTAAGAAGAAAAGAGATGCGTCTTTTGGAGTTTTTTATAAAACATCCTGACGAAATAATCACTTATGAGATATTACAGTATGATGTTTGGGAAAATACTCCTATGAGTAAAGATGCTGTTCGCGCACAGATCAAAAATATCCGTAAAAAACTCTATAGCGATCTTATCACCAATGTTACAGCCATCGGTTATAAATTCAACCTTAAGAGAGAATAGATGACCAATTTGTCTTCGATTGCCCGTAAAGAATCCTTTGATATTCCCTCTTCTGCAAATATTTACGATGCAATGGCGTGTATGCTTGATAACGGTAACGGCAGTGCAGTACTGATAGAAGATAAAAAACCGGTTGGAATTGTTACCGAAAGCCTGATTATAGAAAAGCTTAATAAAAATTTTAACTTTGCTCTGCCTGTCAAAAGTATCGCCACAACACCTGTTATCACTGTTTTGTCAAATCGTCCGGTGGAATCGGCATTTGATATAATGATTTCCAATAATATTCGCCGTATTGTTGTAGTAAATGAAAAAAACCATTATGCAGGTGTTGTTTTACAAGAGGATCTGTTTGCCTTTTTGGAAGAAGATGTTTATAAAGTAGATCTGAAAATTGCAGACATCATTAAAAAAGACAAAGATATAGTTACTCTTTATGATAATGCATCCTTATACGATGCACTGCATCTGATGCATGAGATTCATATCGGTTCTGTTGTCATTTTGAACAACAGGGGTAAAGTGGCGGGTATCATAACGGAAAAGGATATTCTATCTGCCAGTTACGGGGGATTTGATCTGTATAAAAGTGTCTGTGATGTAATGTCTTCACCTGTTATAACCGTTTGCAGTGAATCTTTGGTGATAGAAGCTATCGACATAATGAAAAAATGTTCAATAAGAAGACTTTTGGTTACCGACAACAACGGCAAAGCACTCTCTTTATTGACAAACAGAGATATATTCCGCCATATAAAAGGCAATTTGGCGCGTATGCTTGAAATAAAACTAAGACATGCAAAAGAGATTATGGATATGCTCCCCGAAGCCATTCTTGAAATTTTTGATATACCCGGATATCAGGTGATACACTGGATGAACAAACGGGCGGTTAAAATTTTCGGATTAAATTTTTTAGAACAACCTCCTCATAAGCTTCTTGGTCATAAATCCTGGAACAAGATATATAAATCACTCCTTCAAAATCACACCATCAAAGGAGTAAGAGTATCGATAGATGAAAAAAGTTTTGAATTTTCAGGAGCACTCTCTATCAATCTCAACAGCCGTTATATTAAACTGATAGCAAAGGATATTACCGAACATGAAAGCATAAAATCACATCTTAAAGATAAGGTAAATTATGAAATACAAAGGAGAATGGAAAATGAATATCTATTGATGCAGCAATCAAGGTTGGCATCTATGGGAGAGATGATAGGTTTTATAGCCCACCAGTGGAGACAGCCTTTGGCACAGCTTGGAGGAGTTTTTATGAATATTGAATCCGCCTTTGCATTTGGTGAATTGAATGAAGAGTATTTGATGCAAAAGGTCAAAGAGGGCAATAATATGATCAAATATATGTCTCAGACCATTGATGATTTTCGTCTCTTTTTTGAACCGAGTCGTTGCAGAGAAAGTTTTGATGTTGTCAAGGTCATAAAACATACGGTCGGTATTGTCAGGGCATCTTTAAATTATTACCGTATAAATCTGAAATTCACCTCTGTAAAAAATTCTTTTTTTACAAAAGGATATCAAAATGAATTTGCCCAGGTTATATTAAATCTGCTCAATAATGCCAAAGATATGCTGATTGAAAATCAGATAAAATTTCCTGTTGTTTATATCGAAGTTTTCAAACAAAACAAAGATATATTGATCAAAATCCATGATAATGCAGGAGGTGTGCGAGAGGATATCATAGATAAAATATTTGAACCGTACATTACTACAAAAGGAGACAAAGGAGGCATAGGCATAGGACTCTATATCAGCCGTCTGATCATTGAAAACAGAATGAACGGTTCTATCAGTGTCAAAAATCAAAACAAAGGAGCCAATTTTATCATAAAAGTACCTTCCTCTGACTGATTTTTTTATAAAAAGTATTTCACAACTATTACATTTTTTTATTCTATAATATTTTTTACAGTCAATTACAGAAAGGATAAGTCATGAATTACCCTACTTTCCCCGAAAATTGCAAATCTTTGTTATGCAAATATTTAACTCCAGAAATTGTATGGCAACTAAAAGACAAACAGACATCTTACGGTTTTACACTCAAAGAGGTTATTAATTCGGGAGTTTTGAATATTGACAGCGGTATAGGCGTTTATGCCGGAGATGAAGAGTCATATTCGGTTTTTGCTCCTCTTTTTGATCCCATAATAGAAGATTATCACGGATTTGGAAAAGAGGACAAACATGTCAGCAATCTAAATCCCGATGATTTAAATGCTCCAAATCCTGATCCAAACGGAGAGTTTATTATCTCCACCCGTATCAGAGTAGGCAGGAATCTTCACTGTTTTCCTCTTGGAACAAATATATCAAAAAGAGAGAGACTGATAGTGGAGTGTATGATTTCAGATGCTCTTAAATCATTGGACGGTGAACTCAAAGGGCAATATTATCCTCTTGCTGGAATGAGTAAAAATATTCAGGAAAAACTTATCAAAGATCACTTTCTTTTCAAAGAAGGAGATCGGTTTTTGGAAGCTGCCGGACTTAATCGTGACTGGCCACAAGGCAGAGGAATCTATCATAACGAGAATAAAACTTTCCTTGTATGGGTAAACGAGGAGGATGAACTTCGCATTATCTCCATGCAGAGGGGTGGTGATATAAAAGAGGTTTTTACAAGATTGACAAAGGCCATCTTCTCTTTGGAAAAGAAGCTTACATTTGCATTTGACGAGCATTTGGGATATATTACCAGTTGTCCGACAAATTTGGGTACGGCAATGAGAGCAAGTGTTCATATCAAATTACCCAAACTTTCAAGAGAGATGAAAAAATTCAAAGAGATCACGGATAAACATCATTTGCAAATAAGAGGTATTCACGGAGAACACAGTGAGAGTGAAGAGGGTATATATGATATCAGTAACAAAAGAAGACTCGGTATCAGTGAAGTGGAGTGCGTACAGGATATGTATAATGGTGTTGTGGATCTGATTTTGGCTGAAAAATCTATCCGATAAATTAAAGAGGATGGAACACCTCATCCTCTTTTATAACAATTATTAATAACTTCTTTTTTTACTAATCATTAGGAAAATTTATTTCGTTTTTTCACATTTTTTAATAAAAATAACTATTTATAATCTATATAACTATTATAAAAACAAATATTAAGCTATAAGTAAAACTAAATGTGTTATGCTTTTTGCAACATTATTTTTTAAGGAGAATTAATGGAGCGTAGAGAACTTGATAAAATGATCGAAATCATCGATCAGGAGGTAAAAAAACAAGGTATTTCAAGAAGAGATGCTATGAAAATGGCACTTGCCGGTTCTGCTGCTTTTATGGCAGGTACAACTAATGCAAATGCGGCCACAAAGGCACAGGCAGCAGATGTAAAAGGCAAAATTCTTATCGTAGGCGGTGGTCTCGCCGGTATGTCAACTGCAGCCAGACTTACCAATTCACTAAGTAATCCTGATATTACCGTTATAGAACCAAATGAGATAAGCGTATCTTATCAACCCGGTCAGACACTGGTCGGAAGCGGTATATGGAAAAAGAGTGATATCATTTATAATACAAAAGACTTTGTTCCAAGTGGTACAAAATGGATAAAAGATAAAGTTGTAGAATTTGATCCGGATAATAATAAAGTTAAAACCGCAGGTGGGAAAGAGGTAGCATACGATTTTATGATAATTGCTACCGGTTTGGTTCTTGATTATGGAAGAATCAAAGGATTGGAAGGCTATACAACTTCACTTGGTGATCACAGTTCTGTAAGTAAAATAGTAGGTAAAAACGGAATCAGTTCAATCTATTTTGCAGACGGTGCAGTGCAAACCTGGGAAAATATGCAAAAGTTTATAAATGATGCAAAAAGCGGCAAAAAAGTAAGAGGTGTATTTACCCACCCTAACACTCCCATAAAGTGTGGCGGTGCTCCTAAAAAGATTATGTATTTGACCGATGCAAGACTAAGAGAAGCCGGAGCAAGGGATAACGCCGAGTTGATTTTTTATCCAAACGGTAGTAAAATGTTTGGTGTTCCTGAATATCACCACGCTATTGTGAAACAATTTGAAGCAAGAGATATGAAATGGAACTACAGACATAATCTTATAGCCGTAGATCCAGATGCGAAAGTTGCTACATTTAACAGACACTGGAAAGAAAAAGGTCCATGGGATGAGGATATAGAGGATTATTCTATTGTTATGAAAAGCAAAGAGGTAGAAGTTCCCTTTGATTTTATACATATTACACCACCTATGAAAGCACCTGATGAAGTGGGTAAATCTCCGATAGGCAGTTCTAAAGGCTGGGTACCGGTTACAAAAGAGACACTTCAACATGTAAAATTTAAAAATGTATTTGCATTGGGTGATATAGCTGCCGTACCTATGGGTAAAACCGGCGGAAGTGCAAGAAAACAGTATAAAGTGGTAGTTGATAACCTGATAGCGGTTGCAAACGGCAAAGAGCCTACAAGTCAATATGGCGGCTATACGGTATGTCCTTTGATTACAAGTATAGGAACAGTAATGCTTGCGGAATTTGACTGGTCAAGAAAACCTACACCTTCATTTCCTCTTGATCCGACACAAGAGAGATGGATTTGGTGGTTATTAAAAGTATATGCTCTTAAACCGATGACTATTTACGGTATGCTTTCAGGTAGAGCGTAATAAATAAAAAAATAAAGGAGAAACTATGAGAAAAATCAATTTAACTATATTGGCTGTGTCTGCACTATTGATATTTGCAGGATGTTCTTCAAATACGGAAAACGCAGGAGAGAAGAAAACATATAGTAAAACTCCGGCAGAGGTTTATAAAGGATCTTGCGTAAAATGTCATGGTGAACACGGTGAAGGCAATCCTAAAAAGAAAGCTCCCGCGCTTAATGACAAACAAGAGCAGGAATTGGAACTTGATCTGTACGATGTAAAAAACGGTGGTTTAAATCAATCTTCCGGTACAGAACATGATGTTATGGAACATAACATGAAAAAATTGATTGAAAAAGGTTATGATTACGATATCAAAGCTATGGCTCAATATTTAGAGAAAACTTTTTATAAAAAACCTCAGTAATCTTCAATTATAAGTTAGAAGGATTATGGATAAATAATCATAATCCTTCTTTTTCTAATAAAATCATAATAATATAAATGATAAACTTATAAGAATATATAATTTTTCATTATAGGAATTCTTATGAATAAAAAGCCCGGATATGTATTTGTTTGGCCTATTAGTACAAGGATTATCCATTGGATGATAGCTCTCTCTTTTATAGCGGCATTTTATACCTCTTTTCATGAAGAGGAGTTGCATAGCCATGTTGCTTTTGGTTTTATATTCGGTGTTATGCTTATTTATAGGATTATATGGGGATTTGTAGGTCCCAGATATGCAACATTCAACACTTTTAAATTAAGCCTTCCCCAACTCAAATACTATTTTGTAGAAAAAGTGAAAAACAGGTGGAGAAAGATACCTCCAGGTCATAATCCCGCTTCAAGCTGGTACACCATACTTGTATTGTCTATAGGTTTTATCATTGTCGCGTCAGGATTGATCCTGTATGGTGTGCAAGAGGCCAAAGGGCTTTTGATGTTTTTAAATGACAAATACTATTCTCACATGAATATTCTGTTTTATATTCATAAATATTCGGCTTATTTCTTGGCAGCATGGGCTGTTATTCATATAACCGGTGTATTGATAGAGCAGTTTTATCATAAAACCAGTATGGTTTTTGCAATGATTACAGGTTACAAGAAAAGTGAAGGTGAAGATACGGAAGTAAGAACATTGCTTAGTTTTTTCGCCTATATGATGATTTTTATCGCTATTGGTGTCTATTTTTTTATTATCAGCAGTGATTACAACTTTTTGACTCTGAGTAAATTCGGCAGAGTACACTATGAAGAAGAGAGTCCTGTTTTTGTAAAAGAGTGTGGAGAGTGCCACAATCTTTATCCTCCGTTTTTACTGCCTCAAAAATCATGGAAAAGAATCATGGATGATCTGAAAAACCATTTTGGCAGAGAGATTACGGAGGCAAATATATCAAAAAGCAAACAAGCTTCCATAAGAGAATTTTTGTATGAAAACAGTGCAGAACATTCAACAAGAGAATCTTCAGTTAAGATATTAAAGTCATTGGGGGATAAATGGAGACCAAAAGCAATTACAAAAACCCCTTATTGGAGAGCAACGCATAAACATATTCCAAGATCTGTTTTTAAAAGCAAAAAGGTAAAAGACAGATCCAACTGTAAAGCCTGTCATAAAGGTTTTGAAGAGGGTATATTAGACGATATGAAAATAATTTACCCTTTTAAAAAATAAAAATTTTCAGTTCATACCAGGAGGTATTTTAAAGTGAATATTAAAAAAGAATTATTAATATATTTTGCTATTATAGTTATCGTGGCTATTGTTCAACATCCTGATTTTTTAACTGCTCCGATAGATAGAGTTTCCAAACTGCCCTCTTCTGTTGTTTACGGAATGGGACCTTTTCATCCTCTTGGCTTTGGTTTGATAGGCTATGCTGTTATAGGTATCTTAAGACTCATCATAGCAGGAACTAAAAAAGTATTTAGGAGAAGTTAGCCTAAAAAAGAGACAGACTCTCTTTACAGAGAGTTTGCCATGATGATGTAACATTCAGATCGCTGCACTGTCGAAAAAGGCTTTTTGCCTCCTTCCTTTTATCCAGCTTCAAAGCCAGTTCCGCCAAAATGTATAAAGCTCTTGCTTTTTGTTTTTTGCCTATCTTTCTGTTTAGAAGGTTTTGAGTTGCTTTGTACGCCTTTTTATTTTCATTCAGTCTTTTTAGGGTATCTATATAGATAAACTCTATTTTGGGCGTAAGGGTATAAATCCTGTATCTGTTTTGAAGATCTATAATCTTTTTTGAAAACTGCTTGGCAATCAGATCACTCTTTTTGGCAAAAGCACTTTTAGCTATTTCATAAAAGGGATCGATATTTTTAAAACTGTTTGGAAAACGCTTTTCTATCTCTTTTACGGCTGAAAGTTTCTCTTCAAACGAACCTGTTTTTGAGATGATGTTAAAACACAGATAGGGAAGTTCTTTGTATCTGTTTGATTTTAGTATTTTTTGTAAAGTTTTCAGATCGGCACAGACTTCAGCCGCTTTATCAAAGTAGTGTAACTTTGAGAGAATTTTTATACCCAGATACAGCCATTTTTCCTTTTCCCTCAAATCTTTGCTGTTTTTGTTTCTCTTAAAAATTTTATATGCGTTTTGATATTTTCCAAGTTTCATATAGCATTGAAAAAGTTTTTCATCCTGATCTTTTTTCAATTTTACTTTGTATTTGTCGATTAAAAAATCGGCTCTTTTGCAGGAATTTTTTTTGAGATTTAAAACAGTATTTTTATATGCAGCCTCTTTTATGATATCGGCACTCTCTTTTTCTCTTTTTTTGATTGATTTTAAAGTTCTGTCCATTTTTAAAACTTCATCGTATCTTTTTAACTCAAGAAGCAGTTTGGCTTTTTCTATAACGGCTCTATCTTGAACATCTTTGTCTTTTGTATAGTTTTTGATGATATAATCATACTGTTTGAGAGTTTTTGTAATATTGCCGTCTTTTTTGTCAAATACCAAAAGATCCAGTCTCTCTTTTACAAAATCGCTGTATTCTCCGTAAGGATATCTTTTTAGATACTCTTTGTAATACTTATAGGCTTTTTGCTTGTCGCCACCCCTGTCCGTCCAATAGGCTCTGTTTTTAAACAGCTCCTCATAAATCATATCTTTTTTGCTTATTTTTTTTATCAGTTTTTCGGCGATTTTTGCCGCAACGCTTTCCAAACCGTTAGCCGCCAGTTTTTGAGCGATATTATAGGCATTTACTCTATCTTGCAGATAATAGTCTGGATTTGCTTTAATTATTTTGTCAAAATACTCTTTGGCATCTTTAAACTTTTTTAGATCAAAATAGAGCCATGCTATCCGATCTGCGGCCAAAGATGCAACAGAGATATCTTTTGTGTTGAAAAAAACCTCTTTGTAAATTTCCAAAGCCTTTTTCTTTCTGGCTTCGGCAAAAGTATCAGCCAGATAGATTTTACCAAGCTGTGTAAACTTGCTCTCTTTGTATTCGCCGGTTAAAACATTCAGATAATAAAGAGCATTTTTTTTCAAACCGATATGAAGATATGCCTTTGACAAAAGCATAAGTACTTCAGGAAGATTTTGATCAGACGGATGTGCCTTTATCCATTTTTTTGCAATTTTCTCCAAATCATTGTATGATACTTTCATATCGGATTTTTTTACATCGGGACCTGATAAAAATTTATCTATAGCTCTCATCTTTAAAAGTAAAATTTCACTCTTAAAAAGGGAATCTGGTTCTCTTTTTCTTATAAAATCGACCTGTTTTATAACACTTTCATAATCTTTTTCATCAAACAGTTTTTTAAGTTTCAGATATGGTTTTATATCTCTTTTGTTGTCATAGTTGATAGGTTTTGAAGAGGTGTCAAGCGCTCCCACAAAAGGAGTCAAAAGATATTCATACTCCACTGGAAAGTTTATCCCCTCTTTTTTGCTCTCTTTTAGATAAGAGAGAGATTTTTTAAATCCCGCAATCTGCCAGTGTTTATAAAAGTTCTTTTTATATGAAAATATCTCTTTGCTTTTTGAGAGATCGGTATATACGGGAATTAGTTTTGAATTGTATTTTGGTTCTATTTTGAGAATAAAACTATTTTGGTTATGCTTAAAAAAAATCTTGAAAAAACGGCTTTTTTTAACATACTCTTTATATTTGATACTCTTTTGTATGCTACATTGATAATAGTACCTCTCTATATTCTCCCTTATTTTTATGCATGAAAAAGGCTGATTATCTTTAATATGTAAAATCTCAAAAATTTGATTATTCTCTTTTGCCGTATTTATGACAATTTCAAGAGAGAAGAGAGAAACACAATAGAGAAAAAGGATAAAAAGAGATCTCATTTAAAAAAAAGGCAGGAGTTTTTAAACTCCTGTCTTGTTGTCTTGTATAGTATATTAAAATCCACTTGCTTTGACATAAGCGGTAATAACCTCAAGAAGAGGATTTACCAACAAAATAGCAAACAGCGTAATTACAGTGGAAAATCCGATAATGGTTTTTAATGCCATAGAAGCATTTTTTATATATATGGTTCCTTCATTGGATACAGGATCATATAAAAACATATACACTATAAGTTTCAGATAATAGTAAACCGATATCGCACTGTTGATTGCCATGATAACCGCAAGTCCTACAAAACCGCTGTTCACAGCTGCTCCCATTAGGTAAAGTTTTCCCCAAAAGAGAGAGAAAGGAGGAACACCTGCCAAAGAGAGCATAAAAAGAGCCATGATAACCGCACCCATTGGCATAATCGAGATCATTCCTGAAAATTTTGTAAAAGGGTGATCGTATCTGTCATGCCAGATTTTGTCTTTGTGTCTTGAAACCCAAAGCATGGCAAACGCTCCAAGGTTTGTAAACAAAAAGAGTATCCAGTACAAAAACAGAGCGCTGTTGGCCTGTGTTGTTCCTATCATGATAGCACTCATAACAAAACCTGCATGGCTGATAGAGCTGTATGCAAGCATTCTTTTGACATCCTGTTGCACAAGTGCCATGATGTTTGTCAAAGTCATTGTAACTACTGCTACTATATAAAGAATATTTTGTACCCATGCGATATCTGCATGTACCAAAAATTCAAAAAGTCTCATGGCAACTACAAAACCGGAAATTTTAGGTACGATTGACATATAACCTGCCATTGCGGCACTTGATCCCTCATAAACATCCGGTGTCCATGTATGAAAAGGCACCTGGGAGAGTTTGAATCCCAACGATGCAAGTAAAAATGCCACTGCCGCCAAAATACCGACAATAGGTTGATAATTTCTCGCTTCCAAAATCTCTGCTATTTTATTGATCTCGACACTTCCGGTCATTGCATACAGAATCAAAGAACCCATTACAAAAAATCCTGCCGCCATAGCTCCCATTGTGAAGTACTTTATAGCCGCTTCAAAAGATCTTATTCTGTTATGCATGGCTATCAATGTATAAAGGGCTAAACTGCCAAGTTCCAAACCTATAAAGATGAGGATTAGATTATCACTTGATACCATAAACTGAAAACCGGATATCATAAATAAAAAGAGTGCAAAAAACTCAGGAAACGAATATTCGTGAAATCTTTTGGATGTCAACGCAAGCGGCGCAAAAAGCATAGAAGCAAAAAGAATAACCGCCTGTCCAAGTATCGATATTCCATCAACCAACATTACATCAAAAAATCCTCTTGAAGCTCCCTGATATCCCAAAACCGCCCCTAAATCCAGTATAAGGAAAAGGACGCTCAATATTACATACAGCTGCTTTGAGAGATTTTTGACGATTAGATCGATACACAATATAATTAAACCGCCACTTATTAAAATCAGCATCGGAGCTAGTGTAGCTAAATTTAACGATGCTAAACTTACTGAAATTGGCTCTAACATTATTTAGCCTCCTCGATGCGATTAACTCTGCTAATTAGCTCTTTTGCATCTTTTGTTATTGATTTTTTCTCCATTAACTGGATCATGTTTTTAACACTGTTGTCTATCGGATCCAAAACCGGTTTTGGATAGATACCAAGATATGCCACCAACAAAACCAAAGGAATCATGGAAGTAAGTTCCATGGCATTTAGATCTTTTAAACCTCTGTTTTTCTCGTTCGTAACCTCTCCGAAAAACGACTTTTTATAAAGAGAGAGCATATAAACGGCACCCAAAATGATACCTGTTCCCGCCAAAAAGGTCATAACCGGAGAAACTTTATAAAAACCTATCAAGGATAAAAATTCACCGACAAAACCGATAGTCAAAGGAAGTCCGACCGAAGCCATCATCATAATACCAAAGATTACGGCATATTTTGGCATGATGGATGCCAATCCCCCAAATTCACTCATCATTTTTGTATGAGTTCTGTCATAGATCATACCTACCAACATAAACAGCGCCCCACTGACAATACCGTGACTTAACATCAAAAAGATTGAACCGGTAATTCCCTCACTGTTCATAGCAAAGGTTCCTATGACGATAATACCCATGTGGGATATGGAACTGTAAGCGATAACCTGTTTCATATCCTTTTGCGCATAGGCTATCATTGCCGTAAATATAACCATGATGATAGAGATGATTGCAACCGGTGTTATAAAATGCACAGCCGCATCTGGAAACATCGGAAGAGAAAATCTTACAAATCCGTAAGTACCCATTTTCAAAAGTACTGCCGCAAGTATCACAGAACCGATGGTAGGAGCCTGTCCGTGAGCATACGGAAGCCATGTGTGAAACGGAAACATCGGAACTTTGATCGCAAATCCGATAAAAAAGGCTGCAAACAGCCAAAGCTGCAAATCATAAGGCACAACAAGCATCTGCCAATCCGGGATAGCAAAACTCCAAACACCGGTAGCCTGATAATACAGATAAGCCATATACAAGATACCCACAAGCATAATCATTGAGCCGGCAAATGTATATAGGAAAAATTTTACTGCTGCATAAATTCTAAGTTTTGCTCCCCATGCGCCGATAATATAGAGCATCGGTACGAGTGAAAGCTCCCAGAATATATAAAAAAGTATGACATCCAAAGAGGCAAATACACCCACCATTGTCATTTCCAAAAAGAGTATGGAAACAATAAGGTTTTTTACACTCTTAGTAATGGAAAGACCTATAAGAGCAATAAGGGTCATAAATGTACTAAGAATAATCAAAAAGAGTGAAATTCCGTCCACTCCAAGAAAATAGCTAATACCGTAGTGAGGTATCAACATTATCTGCTCTACAAATTGAAAGCCGGGATTTGCAGCATCAAATCCGAGCCATAAGACAAGAGATAGAACAAATTCGATAGAAGCTACGGTTATACCGTAAGTCCTTATACTCTTTTGATCTACCAAAAAACCAAACATTCCCGATAATGCGGGAAATAATATTAATAAAGTTAATATAGAATCCATCTACCAGCTCCTTATATGATTGCTGCTATCAATAGAACAATCAAACCGATTGCCATCCAGCGTAACATTTTTGAAAGATTACCGCTTTGCATCGCTCTTGCTTTATCACCTGAAACATACAGGAAGTTACCTATAAAATCAACGGTAGCATCCACAATTTTAAGATCTATCTTCTTCCATGCTATATCAGAAAGTTCTGCATACGGTTTACAGATAACAGTGTCATAAATTTGCGGAATATAGTACTGATTGATTAGCAGTTTATATATCCATGTATCTTCCCATTTCTTTGAAAAGCCACCCTTGTTGTATTTGTAAACCGCAAATAAAATACCGCTCAATGCTATAACCGTAGTAATGGCAATCAGAACATATTCTATAAAATGAGGCTCTATATGCGTTTCATACGCAGGTAAGAGTTCAGTCACATAATGCATAAAAGAGTGTTCAAAGAAACCTGAGATTACGGCCAATACACCAAGCGGTGCCATTGACCACAATACAAATGCATAAACTTCATGAGGATGAAAACCAAATCTTTTATACTCTTTTTTACCGAAAAATACAAGCATAACAAGTCTGAAACTGTAAAATGCAGTCAAACCCGCACCTATCCACAACATGAACCATAAAATATAGGTATGTTCGCTAAATGCAACTTCCAAAATCTTGTCTTTGGAGAAAAATCCCGCAAACGGATAAATACCGGCAAGTGCAAGTGATGCGATTGTCATTAGGATTGCAGTCCATTTCATCGTTTCAAAAAGACCGCCCATCTTCTTGATATTCAGTTCGTCATCCATTGCATGCATTACATTACCTGCACCCAAAAAGAGCAGTGATTTAAAGAATGCATGAGTCATCAGATGAAAAAGCGCTACCCAGTATGCTCCAAGACCTGCCGCAACAAACATATATCCAAGCTGTGAAAGTGTAGAGTATGCGATAATCTTTTTCAAGTCGTTATTGACAAGTGCCATTGTAGCTGCAAAAACGGCAACAAAAGCACCAAGACTTGCTACAAACATCCCGACTCCCGGAACCAGAGAGAAAACATCGTTTGCTCTGATAACAAGATATACACCCGCAGTAACCATTGTAGCGGCATGAATCAGAGCCGAAACGGGAGTTGGACCCTCCATCGCGTCTGCAAGCCATGTATGAAGAGGAAACTGTGCCGATTTACCCATGGCACCTATAAACAAAAAGATTCCTATCAAAGATACGATAGAGAGATCAACATGTGGAATTTTCTCAAATACAACATCATAATTTAAAGATCCTACATTCCAGTAGATAAGGAAAAGTCCGATTAACATTCCAAGATCGGCGATCCTGTTCATGATAAATGCTTCGTTTGCCGCCCATGAAGGACTGATGGCAGGATAAATCTCTCTTGGAAGATCTTTTTTGTGATACCAAAAACCAATCAAAAGCCATGAACAAAGACCGACACCTTCCCATCCGATAAACAGACCCAAAAAGTTATCACTCATTACCAAAATAAGCATTGAGAACACAAATGCCGAAAGATATGAGAAAAATCTGTTAAAACCTTTATCATGATCCATATATCCGATGGAGTAAACATGAACCATAGCCGAAACGGTCGTAACCGTAACCATCATAATAACCGATACCTGATCGGCTATAAAACCAAAATCAATATCAAAATTTCCGGCGCTTATCCAATCCATCATCTTAACATGAACTATATGTTCCCCGTCCACATGATTTAGAAGAATAAGGGAACTAAAAAGTGAAACAAACAGCAGTGCGGATGTAACAATACCGGTTATAAGATTTTTCTTTTTCTCACCAAAGGCCGCCGCAAAAAGTGAGCCTACAAGAGGTGCAAAAAGAGTTATATATACATATTTTTCCATATTCTACCCTTTCATTGACTGCAACGAATCAAGATCGATGGTCTGTTTTCTTTTGTACCATATAACCAGCAACCCTAAACCAACCGCCACTTCACTGGCAGCAACGGCAATAATGAAAAAAGCAAACATCTGTCCGCTTAAATCACCTATATAATTTGAAACTGCCACAAAACCCAAATTTGCAGCATTTAGCATAATTTCCGTAGAGAAAAAAAGCATTAGAAGATTTTTTCTTCTAATAACTCCGAGCATCCCTATCGCAAATAAAATCCCCGATAATACAAGATAGTGTGTTAGGGTTATCATTTTGCATCCTTTAAATCAAACTCTTCAGCTTCTATTTTTTTATCATATTCATGATTTAAAGTTATACTCTCATCCATCCTTTTGCTGACAAGAATTATACCCGCTATCATGGCAACCAAAAGAAGTACAGCCGCCACTTCAAAAGGGATGAGATATTTTGTAAACAGAACATATCCGACCATTTGGGGATTTGATACACCCGGCATTGTCGGATAGAGCGCTTCTATATGCGTTGATACAAACGGAGCACCCATGATAACCACCAAAAGAATTACCGACAGAATAGAAAGAGTCAAAATCATCTTCGTACTGTCGATATTCTCTTTTACATCTTTTGTCGTATCAAAAAACATCATACCAAATGCATACAGAGCCATCACCGCACCTCCGTAAACTATGATCTGAACTACTCCCATAAAATCGGCATTTAACATAAAGAAAAACGCCGCTATAAAGATCATACCGCCTCCCAATGCACTCATCGAATAGAGAGCATTTTTACTCAAAACTACTATTAAAAACATTGCAATTGTCAAAATTGCAAACAGATAAAAGGCTATCGCTTCAAACATCATATACCCCTAATACGCCAAAGGTGTTTTTTTCACGGTTTCATCGGCATTATTGCTAAGTGCACCAAAGCCCGGAAATTCTTGTTGTTTACCCGCTTTAAAGATATCGATAGGCGTTAGCATATCCTCTCTCAATCCAAAATGGGCTCTTTGCTCACTTGCATTCTCATAATCGCTTCCATGAACGATAGCAAGTTCAGGACAAACCTCCGCACAGTATCCGCAGAAAATACATCTTCCGAAATTTATCGAATACTCCGTTACCTCTTTTCTACTGTTTTCATCTATCTTGGTATCGATTCTGATACAGTTTGCGATACATATCTTTTCGCATAAACCGCATCCGATACATCTTTCATTCCCGCTTTCAAAAAGTCTCAAAAGCTTGTGAATAGCTCTGTATCTTGGAGCTATCGGAAGTTTTTCCAGCGGATATTGCACAGTATGAATATTGAACTTTATCATCTCTCTGAAAACTATCCAAAGACCTACAAACAGTTCACAGTTGAAAGTTCTTTTTACAACTCTTTTAAATTTATCCCATGGTGAATGCGGGATTGGCTCTACTTTTACATATCTGTAATCGTTAGAAATATCCCGATTGTTATAATTTTTTAAATCCATCTGCCCCTCCTACATCATCACTATGCCGGTAATTAATATATTAACTACGGCAATAGGCATCAATACTTTCCAAAACAGCCACATTAACTGATCAGGTCTTACATGAGGCCAAGCTGCTCTTACCCATAAAAACAGGAATATGAAAAACGATACTTTAATAAGTATCATGATGCCTCCGGGTATAATCCATAAAGGATTAAAACCGCCCAAGAAAATGATACTTACCAAAAAGGCAACCGTAAACATATTCGCATATTCGCCTATAAAAAACAGACCCCATCTCATACCCGAATATTCGGTAGCATAACCGGAAACTATCTCCGCCTCATGTTCCAAAAGATCAAACGGCGTTCTGTTTGTTTCGGCATATCCTGAAAACAAAAAGAGTAAAAATGCTATCGGCTGACTCCAGACAAGCCAGTTTCCTATACCACCGGACTGATAGTTGTTGATGTCTATCAAAGACAAAGATCCAACCATCATCAAAGGAGCTATTATAGAGAGTCCCGTTACAACCTCAAAAGAGAGAAACTGTATAACTGTTCTTGCAGCTCCAAGCAAAGACCATTTGTTGTTAGATGCCATACCCGAAAGCAAAGGAGCATACATACCAACAGCCATAACGCCCAGTACATATAAAACACCTACATTGATATCTGCAACTATCGGTTGTATCTTGGTTCCGAACATTTCAAATTCGGGCAAAAACGGAACAGCCGCCATCGCCGTAAACGCACTTGCCGCAGCAATAACCGGCGCAATTTTGAATATCGGTTTTATTGAATTTTGAGGTACGATATCCTCTTTTGAAAAGAGCTTGATACCGTCTGCCAAAACCTGAAGTACTCCGTAAGGGCCGACATTCATAGGTCCCAGTCTTCTTTGCATAAAAGCCAGAACCTTTCTTTCAATATATGTCGTAAAGCCCGCCAATGCTGAAAAAACCAACAGGATCACTACCAGCTTGACCACTGTTTCGATTATAAAACTTGTTGTTGAACACATGCTCTACACCTTTTTAATTGATACTTTTGCAAATCTATATTTAGAAGTAAAAATCTTCGATAGATCCAGACTTTTGTCAAAAGTAGGAAGATAAGGAATCTTGCCGCTTATCTGTTTATCTACTTTCACCTTTAACTCTATTGCTCCTTTTTCTCCCTCAATCGATACTTTTTGCCCCTCTTGCAACTCTCTCTCATTTAGAAAATCCTCTGAAACATACAAAGACGGTTCTTCATGAAGTTGATGAGCTTTGTTTGTAAAAGGGCTGAATTGATTGATTGGATTTGATCTGTAAACGATATCACCTTCAAAATCTTCGATATCAGAGATTTTGTCAAACTCTATCTCCTCTTGTACCTCTCTCTCTTCAAGCAGATATCCTCTTAGTTCATTGCCTCCGTTATCAAAAAAGTTTGGCATAAGATCAAATTCCAAAGGAGTAAATCCATTTTCCTGTGGAAGTTCTTTCGTATAATCTATCGTATATTTTTTTGTTATACCTAAAGCATTTGCAATATCGTTTAGAATATAGCCGTTATATTCCAACGCTGCATTTGTCGGTACCACTCTTTTGTCTATATTTGTAAAAGTACCTTCCTGCTGATTGAGAGCCGGCATATCAAGATCGCCCTCACCCAATGCACTCAGTGTAAAATCTCCCTTTTCATTGTAACCGAGAATATTTTCACCCCTCTCTTCATCCAAATCACAGATTAACGACACTCCAAGAGTATTTGTCTGAGACGGAATAACAACAACGCTAAAATCGGTATATCTCTCAACAGCTCCGGCAAGTCTTGCTATATTTTTACTGTTTTTGTGAGTATAGGCATCTTCACCTATTACCAAAGCAAAAGTATCTTTTTTTGCCAACATCTTCTTAAAAGCTGCTTCAAAATTTTCAGGAAGATTTAGATAATCATCCGTTTTTGCACTCTCAAGTATATCCGCAAGTTCTTTTGGCATACTCTTTTTGTCTCCAAACTGAGAAAGAACAAAACAAAGAGCATACTCTTCAGCACCCGTTTTATGCTCTATCGTCATCATGTTTTTTGCATAGCCGTTAACTATCGGATCTCCTACCGGATGGAAATAAAGTCCGGCACCTTTGTTCATCGTAACGGCATTGTTTATCGCATATCCGGTATTTGGACTGTCATATCTGACGGCCGTTGCGATTGAAACTATAAAATTGCTCTCTTTTATTTTCTTTAAATCACCGCTGTAAAGTTTTTTGCCGCTTACTTTTCCAAATTCGTTTAAAAAATCCTGATAGGCTTTTGCATCTTCATTAACAAGCTTAAGTCCCAGTTTCTCTTTCATTTTTTGGAGTATCAAAGCCTCTTCGTTTGTTATAAAACTGTTAAAAACGATTGTATCGGCTTTTGTTTTTATAAAATCAACAGCTCTGCCGAAAGCCTCTTCATCTTTTTTCTCCACCTCATTTTGAAAATCATATCCAAACCTCGCAGCACCGTTTAAAGAGACATAATGAAAATCATTTGTTACTCTGTATATTTTTTGAGAATTGTCATCTACGCTTTTATGCTTCATCTCATAATAGATCAAAGAGCAATCACTGCTGTGAGGATTTGATGCCGGTACTCTTTTTAACTCCCATGCATTTGTAGTATATTGAAAATCACTGCTTACAAGCGCTCCGACAGGACATACCGAGATACACTCACCACAGTCAGAACACTCCAGCTCACCCGATTTTGAAGCCGGTCCTATGAGAGATTTTTGAAGTTTGTTCCACATTGCATAAGAGTCTTTTGGCATCTGATCTTTTAACTCTTTTGGAAGTTTGTCTCCGCCTCTTGGAA
>Ga0256914_1000715_pt1 | contig 32044 bp, 35 predicted proteins | sample HulkmetaG_FD_191571 | JGI IMG/M metagenome (GOLD analysis project Ga0256914, IMG submission 191571) | Hydrothermal chimney microbial communities from Main Endeavour vent field at the Juan de Fuca Ridge, Pacific Ocean - Hulk | ecosystem: Environmental > Aquatic > Marine > Hydrothermal vents ... | reverse complement strand
GACCTACTGTTGATTCCCAACAGCTTGGCAGCCTTTTGCCTGGAACCATTAGCGAGCTCAAGCGCCTTAAAGATATAATTTTTCTCAATAGCTGCCATAACCTTATCCAGATCAATGCCATTAGGCCCCATATCAAATTTTCTCCTCCGTTTTTCCACCTCTCGTTCACGAAAATGTGACAAGGTCAGACTTTCAGGCAAAATGATATTAGAGGTCTCAAGCGCAACACTTCGTTCTATAATATTCTCAAGCTCTCTTACATTGCCCGGAAAGCTGTATTGGCGTAATATTCCCAAGGCATAAGTTGACATCTTGCGAATATCCTTTCCCTGTTCCTCAGAATATTTTTTTAAAAAATGTTCTACAAGTAAAGGCAGGTCCCCCTCTCTTTGTCTCAATGGAGGCAAGGGAATCTGTATTACATTTAATCTGAAATACAAATCTTCCCTAAAGTTGCCGTCTATTACCTCCTGCTCAAGATTTTTATTGGTTGCAGATATAAACCTGACATCAACATGCTTTTCTTCCACACCTCCAACAGCAGTAAAAGTCTTTTCCTGAATTACTCTTAACAGTTTTACCTGAATAGGAAGAGATAACTCACCAACTTCATCAAGAAATACCGTTCCCCCATCTGCTACATCAAACAATCCTTCCTTGTCTGTTACAGCCCCTGTAAAGGCACCCTTCTTATAGCCAAACAGTTCACTTTCTATGAGGTTTTCAGGTATTCCTGCACAGCTAATAACAACAAAAGGTCTTTTACTCCTTGGACTCATTTCATGTATAGCCCTTGAAACCAGCTCTTTCCCCGTCCCGCTTTCACCTGAAACCAGAATATTAGACTTGGTCTTGGCAACACGTTTAATCAGGTCATAGACCTTCCGCATCTCAGGGCTTTCACCAATCAACCGGCTGAAATGATAATGATTATATTTAGAATCTTCCTCTATTACCTTGGTTTTGGACTTGAGCGCATTTTTAACAAGGGTCTGAAAATCAGACAGATCAAATGGTTTTGGAACATAATCATATGCGCCCTCTTTCATCGCCTCCACTGCAGTATCAGCCGTTGCAAATGCAGAAATAAGTATAACCATTGTTTCAGGATTGACCGACTTGGTTTTTTTTAATACATCAATTCCGTCGATATCCTTCATTCGTATATCTGTTATAACCAGATCAAATGTTTTTTGATCAAGAATTGAAAAGGCATCTTCCCCACTGCTTGCAAGAGCAACATCATAACCCTCTTTTGACAACATAATGTCTAAAAACTCACGCATACTCTCTTCATCATCAACAACAAGGATGCTATGTTTTTCTTTCAAAGACAATATTACCTCCAAGCATTGTCAGTTCATTTCTGCCCTGTAAGGTCTTGCCAATAAATGGTGAGTTTTTGCTCTTGGAAATGATATCCTCAGGTAACAACTTATAGATACATTCCGTATCAATAATTGCCAGATCCGCCACTGAGCCTTTCTGCAAACGACCGCCGGATACATGGAGGATAGATGCAGGATTACAAGACAACTTTGCAATTGCATCGGGCAGATTCATAATCCCCTCCCGAACCAGATTCAAGGTCAGAGGCAATGCAGTTTCAAGACCTATCATTCCAAACTCAGCCTCATCAAATGCGACATCCTTTTCCATAGGAGTATGAGGGGCATGATCAGTTGCAATCACATCAATTACCCCCTCCAATAAACCCTGTTTTACAGCAATGACATCACCTTTTGTCCTGACAGGAGGTTTCACCTTAAAAGATGTGTCATATCCGGTCAGGGCAGAATGGTCCAGTGTAAAATAATGAGGAGCAGTTTCAGCAGTAACAGGAAGGCCTTCATCTTTTGCCCTTCGTATCAACTCAACTGATCCGGCAGTACTCACATGTGCAATATGAACCGGACATCCTGTTAATCTCGACAAAGCTATCTCCCTGAAAACCATTATTTCCTCACTGGCCGCTGGAATTCCCTGCAAACCGATCCGAGTTGAAACTCGACCCTCATGCATCACTCCATTACCACTCAACTCCAAATCTTCAGTATGGGAAATCACTGCAAGCCCGTGATAAAGAGCATACTCCATTGCCCTTCTCATTATCTCACTGTTTGTAACAGGAAGCCCATCATCAGAAACAGCTACTGCCCCTGCATTTTTAAGATCACCAAACTCGGTAAGAACTTTTCCCTTTTGTCCTACAGTAATGGCCGCTATGGGGTAAACACGGGCAAATCCTGCCCTCTCGGCCTGTCTTAAGATAAACTCGGTAACAGCGCTACAGTCGTTTGGGGGCAAGGTATTAGGCATACAGGCCACGGCAGAAAAACCGCCGGCTGCAGCAGCCCTTGTGCCGCTGGCAATGGTTTCCTTATATTCATAGCCTGGTTCTCTCAAATGAACATGCATGTCTATCAGACCAGGGATGACAAATTTACCGGAAGCATCTATGACCCGGTCACAGGATACAGCCTTAGAAGAAACAACTGAAGGTAATATATCAATAATCTTCCCGTCTTCAATCAACAAATCAACATGTTCAAGAGAGCTCTTTATTGGATCGACCAAGGTGCCATTCTTAATGTATGTTATCACTGGTTTGACCTCCTATCAAAAGATAAAGGACAGCCATTCGAACCGCAACCCCATTTGTCACCTCGTCAAGTATAACAGAGGTTTCACCATCAGCTACATCGTTATTTATTTCCACCCCCCGGTTAATTGGGCCAGGATGCATAACAATGACATCCTGCTTGGCATATTGAATTACTTCTTCTGTTATACCAAAAAAGGATGAATATTCTCTTAAAGTAGAAAACAGAAATCTGTTTTGTCTTTCCAACTGAATACGCAAAAGCATTATCACATCTTTATCTTTAACAGCCTCCCGAGGATCAAAAACAACCTTTACCCCCAAATCTTCAACTTTTACAGGAATCATGGTTGGAGGGCCAGACACAGTAACCTCTGCACCAAGCTTAGTAAGGCCAAATATATTTGATCTGGCCACCCTGCTATGGGCAATATCCCCTATAATAACGACCTTCAACCCATCAATTCTGCCTTTTTTTTCTCTTATAGTCAGCATATCAAGCAATGCCTGTGTAGGATGCTCATTTATTCCATCTCCGGCATTTACAATACCAGCCCTCACCTGACTTGCGAGAAGATGAGGAGTTCCGCTCGATGAATGCCGCATTACTATAATATCAGGATGCATGGCCTGTATGTTACGGATAGTATCTGCAAGAGTCTCTCCCTTCACCATACTGCTCGCAGAAGCTGTTAGATTAAAGGTATCTGCACTCAATCTCTTGGCTGCAATTTCAAATGACATACGGGTTCTTGTGCTAGGCTCATAAAAAAAATTAACAACTGTTTTACCCCTAAGGGTAGGAACCTTTTTTATGTCACGTTCAGAGATGTCCTTTAAAGATTCAGCCGTATCCAAAATAAGTTTTATATCGTCCACGGATAATTGCGCCATGCTAATCAAATCTTTGCAGGCCAAGTAGCTCATGTCACAATCCCCTTTCAAAAAAAAACCTCCTTACTGTTTAAGCAGCAAGGAGGCTATATCTTTTCGTTTACAGATGGACCCATAATTAATCATATATCAGACAGATATTTTAAAAGTACTATGTGTGTTTTTGAACATATGTAAAAAAATGGTTTATGTTGTCCAATCTCTGCTTTCATGCCAAAATCTTTCCTGTACAAGATATTGATATATTCGTGTCAGCTCAATAACAGGGGGATAACAGCAAACGTACCACCGGAACAGGAGGATTTTTCTTCCGCTCCAGGTCCTATTTATTGAGCTATTACATATATTCCGTTTATTAAAATTTCAGCCTTCCTCAAAGCAGAAATGAAACATCATACTGACAGTCAATCAGTTTACGTTGTTTTCAGAGTCAGAGGGCTCTGGATTATCCACATTCCCCATATTATCAGATGCCTTTTCTTCCTTCTCACTAATATTATTATCTTTTATATCCACCTTGCTACTATCTCTTGTTGCTGTTTTCTCAACACCCGTCTTTTTCTTGGAAGACGGAACATCCTCAACAGGTATCAATTGAACTATGGAAACAGGGGCAGCATCACCTTTTCTGATGCCTTTTTTAATTATTCGAATATATCCACCCTGTTTTTCAAGATAACGATCCTTTAATTCTCCAAAAAGCTTGTAAGTCACAGCCTTCTCTCTAATGTAGGCCATGGCAAGCCGTCTTGAATGCAAATCCCCTCTTTTGGCCAAGGTGATCAATTTCTCAGCAATTGGCCTGATAGCCTTGGCCTTGACATCCGTAGTTTCAATTTTCTCAAATTTAAACAATGAAGTCACCATGTTTCTGAACATCGCCTTACGATGACTTGGATTTCGGCCAAACTTTTTCCCAGCTTTCTTATGCCTCATCAGCTCAAATCCTCTGCTTTTTTCGTTTCCCCTGTTTCTGCCTCATTTGATGTGGCAGCCGGTGGAAAATTATCTAACTTCATCCCCAAAGACAAACCCATTTCAGCCAAAATTGTCTTTATTTCATTAAGGGACTTCCTGCCAAAATTTTGCGTTTTCAGCATTTCACTCTCTGTCTTTTGTACAAGTTCTCCAATCAGTTTGATGTTCGTATTCTTTAAACAGTTGGCTGAACGAACAGACAGTTCAAGCTCTGAAACAGGCCTGAAAAGATTTTCATTTAATTTTTCTTCTTCCTCTTCTTCCTCTTCCGGCTCAGGTTCTTCATCAAAATTAATAAAAGGATTCATCTGTTCCTTTAATATCTTCGCAGCATAAGCAACAGCATCTTCCGGTAAAATTCCCCCATCTGTCCATACCTCAAAAGTCAGCTTATCATAATCACTTATCTGACCAACCCTTGCAGTTGTAACCTGATAATTGACCTTGACAATAGGGGAAAAAAGCGCATCTATAAGTATAACCCCAAGTTCATGCTTGGAGGTCTTGTTTCTTTCGGCAAGGACAAAACCCTTTCCCAATCTGACAACCATTTCCATATCAAGGGCGCCATCACCGCTAATAGTAGCTATATGATAGTCAGGGTCCAGGATATCAACAAGATCATGAGTATCAATATCAGCAGCTGTTACTTCTCCCTCCTGATTTTTATGTATATGTATAACTGCCTCCTCAGAAGATTTCAATCTAAGTCTGAGGCCTTTCAGGTTTAATATAATATCTGTTACATCCTCTATCACTCCAGGGATAGCACTGAACTCATGTACAGCTTGATCAAATTTAACACTAACAATTGCACTACCTTGGAGAGATGAAAGCAGAATTCTCCTCAATGCGTTCCCTATAGTTATACCAAAACCTTTTTCCAAGGGCTCACAAACAAATTTACCATAAGAATTTGAATGAGTACTCTCATCAAGTTCTATACGTTTTGGTTTTATTAATTCTCTCCAATTCCTGCTTATTAAATCTGCCAAAAATACTGCCTCCCGTTATCCAGACGAAATAACCCTCTGAAATATTTAATATACCCCTTGGGCACTAATACCCAATCAGAACACAGCGGACACTATTTAGAATAGAGTTCAACAATCAGCTGTTCATTAATAGGCATAGTCAATCCTTCACGATTCGGCAAATTCGTTATTGTGCCTCTGAACTTTTCTGCCTCAAGATTTATCCAATCCGGAACACCCCTTCTCATTACAGTTTCCATCGCCTCAATAATCTTTGGATTTTTCTGGCTGGCTTCCTTAACCTGTATAATATCACCCTGCTTTACAAGATAAGACGGAATATTTACCTTCCTGTCATTTACTCTGAAATGATTATGCCTTATCATCTGCCTGGCCTGGTTTCTGGAAGAAGCAAACCCCATCCGATATACAACATTGTCAAGACGACGTTCAAGCATAATAAGCAGATTGGCGCCTACAATTCCCTTTTGTCTTTCAGATCGATAATAATAATTTCTAAACTGTTTTTCAAGAAGGCCATAAATACGTTTTACTTTCTGCTTTTCTCTGAGCTGAAGTCTGTAATCAGAATACTTTTCTCTGCGCTGGCCTTGCCCATGTTGTCCAGGAGGATATGACCTTCTTTCAAAAGAACACTTGTCTGTATAGCAACGATCTCCTTTCAGGAAAAGCTTTAGATTTTCACGTCTGCATAATTTACATGACACACCAATATGTCTCGCCAAAGTTCACACTCCTTATTCAGCTAATAAATATAAGATGTTATACTCTGCGCCTCTTAGGAGGTCGACATCCATTATGAGGAATTGGGGTTACATCTCTAATCATCGTAACAGTAAAACCATCCACCTGAAGAGCCCGTATAGCAGCTTCTCTTCCAGATCCAGGACCCTTAACACGAACCTCTGCTGTTCTCATACCCTGTTCCATCGCTTGTTTAAGGGCACTTTGCCCTGCCAATTGAGCTGCAAAGGGAGTACTTTTACGAGACCCCTTAAATCCAACACGACCAGCGCTTGATTGAGCTATCACATGACCAGCCGGATCTGTAATAGTTACTATGGTATTATTAAAAGTGGACTGAATATGAACAATCCCTGTTGGAATATTTTTCTTCTCTTTTTTTTGCCTTCCTCTCTTTCGTACCTTCTTTGCCATAATAAAAATTCCCTTAAATAAATATAATCCTTATTTTCTTTTTCCCACTACTGCCCTGCGTGGACCTTTTCTGGTCCGTGCGTTTGTGCTTGTCCGTTGTCCTCTTACAGGAAGGCCTCTTCTATGTCTCAAGCCCCTATAGGTACCCAGATCCATTAATCTTTTTATATTCATAGAGACTTCACGCCTCAAGTCACCCTCAACTTTGTAACTCTTATCAATCACATTGCGTATTTTTGTTATATCTTCTCCGGAGATCATATCTGACTTGATATTCAGGTCTACACCAGCTTCATTAAGCACTTTCCTGGCAGAAGTCCTTCCTATACCATAAATATAGGTCAAAGCAATCTCCATTCTTTTTCCTCTTGGCAAATCAACGCCTGCAATTCTGGCCAATATCCAACTCCTTTATATTAAAGTAAAAAGCAATTCAAAATATCATATCACTATAATCAAGGGATTACAGTAGAAGAGCATTATATACTATAAGAAAAGAACCCATTGAAAAAAAACTATTCCCTTTTTTATAATCAGAATATTTCTCAACCCTGTCTTTGCTTATGACGTGGATTCTCACATATAACACGAACTTTTCCTTTTCGCCTTATAATCTTGCACTTATTGCAAATCTTTTTTACAGAAGGTCTGACTTTCATGATTAAACCTCAATCCTATTAATATGTTATTCAGCGTGGTTATAGCCTCTTTATAAAACAAGTACTATATCAAAGGGGGCTATATCATAAGACCTTTTTTCATAAAGCCATCATAATGTCTTGTCAATAAATGAGCTTCTATCTGAGTCATGGTATCCATTGCAACACCAACAACAATCAAAAGAGCCGTACCACCAAAATAGAAAGGAATATTGAATTTATATATCATTATCTGAGGAAGAATACAAACAGCCGAAACATAAATCGCTCCGGAAAAGGTCAACCTTGTCAAAACACGGTCAATAAACTCAGCAGTATTCTTCCCGGGGCGAATACCCGGAATATAGCCTCCCTGCTTTTTCATATTTTCAGCAACATCAACAGGATTAAACTGAATGGATGTATAAAAAAAACAGAAAAAGAAAATCAAACATACATAAAAAAAGCTATAAACAACATGACCTGGACTTAAAAAAGAAACTATATACTGTAACCAAGGGATATCCTTTGTATTCATAAAATTGGCTATAGTTGCAGGAAACATCATAACAGACGAAGCAAAAATCGGAGGTATAACCCCGGCAGAATTCACCTTAAGCGGCAAATGTGAACTTTGACCTCCGTACATCTTCCGGCCAACCATTCTTTTAGCATATTGAACAGGAATCCTTCTTTGTCCAGTTTCAACAAAAACAATAACACCCACAACAACGAGCATCAAACAAAGAATAATAAGCATAAAAAACGGAGAAAGTTCTCCTGTACTCATCAAACGAAAGGTATTGGCAACAGCAACAGGGAGCCGCGCAACAATACCCGCAAATATGATCAGAGAGATACCATTTCCTATCCCGCGTTCAGTAATCTGCTCACCAAGCCACATAAGGAAACACGTTCCTGCAGTTAAAGTTATCGTAGTTAAAAGCCTGAAGCTCCAACCTCCTGCAGGAACAATCATAATACCACCAGGACTGGACATGTTTTCAAGTCCAAAGGCTATACCAAATCCCTGAACAAAACATAACAAAACAGTACCGTAACGGGTATACTGGGTTATTTTTTTTCTTCCCTGCTCTCCTTCCTTTTTCAGCTTGTCTAAATGTGGAAGGACCATAGTCAAGAGTTCTAAAATAATGGCAGCACTGATGTATGGCATTATCCCCAATGCCATTACAGACATTCTTTTTAAGGCACCACCAGTAAACATATCAAAGATGCCAAACAATGTCCCCTGTTTAGCTGAAAAAAAAGCAGCCAATGCAGTACCATCAATCCCTGGCGTGGGAATATGACAACCCAAACGATAAACAGCAAGCATAACAAGGGTAAACAGGACCCTCTTACGCAACTCAGGAAGTTTGGGAATATTTTGAATACCACGTATCACTACGCATCCCTCTGTTTTATAAAGGTTAGTCTACTGACAACATAGAATGATAAAACATTTTGCATACCCCTAAGCAAACATTCAGGTCCGGGATTTTGCCAACCAAAGCCATTTGAATGGCAACAGGAGAATCAATCTCATGGTTTGCAAACAGTTTGAAATCCGGCAACAGACCTCGGCATACCGCCTACAACAAGAACAGCCTGATATCTTTAGCCATAGGGGAACTCATCAACATAAACTGTCTGTTTTCAGTGTCAAGATGCTATCCATAAAGACAGAAAGTATCAGTTCAATCACTACCAACAGACTTTTAAGTATAATACCCGTATCTCGACAGACATCTTGCCGTCTGTCCACAGTTATCATAATTCTGTTCTCAGGCGGTCAATTTAGGCATGAATATCGGTTTTGGGCATGAATCTTATACCAATTTAAAAGGCTTTTTCAGCTTCCTGTGACACACAGTAAGCAGCTTTTTGATCATTTGTAAGATTAGTTACCCGTTTTTGTTTTTATTTATCCCGCATGTCTGTCAGAAGATTTATGTGATAAGTCATACTGACCAGACATCCTCAAAAAAAATTGTTCAAAAACCCTGTTAGGGTTTTTCCATGCGATTTTCAGAAGATAGTAGTTGCAATATTTTCATAAAAAAACACACGACACAGCCATTTTCCGAAACTGGCTGTTTGCAGACAAAGACTCACCCTGTTGTCATATTAAAGATATTAGAGGCAATAGCAGGAAAGATCCATAACAAATACACAGGCAGGAGAAAAAGACACCTTATAAAAGCGCACCGGAATAATATCTCAAAATCAAAAAAAATATCCCGTCAGATAATACGCAACGAGGATGCAAGGAACATTAAAGGTCAGGATCCAAACAAAACAGTCTGAAATCCTGCATGTCTCTTAAAAATGCATAAAACAGAGAAAGTCAAACCAGTTCAACTTTGCCCCCAGCACGTTCAATCTTCTCTTTTGCCGTTTCGCTTGCCTTATGGACCTTGATATTAAGAGGAAAGGTAATATCGCCAGTACCGAGAAGCTTAATCAAAGACTTTCTTTTCTTTACAAGACCAGAATCAATAAAATCGCTCAAACCTACAGTATCCCCTGATGAAAACCTGTCCAAATCTTTCAGATTAACAATTGCAACAGATTTTTTAAATATATTTGTGAAGCCTCGTTTAGGCAAACGCCTATGCAAAGGCATTTGTCCTCCTTCAAAACCAGGCCTTACCTTGCCTCCTGCTCTCGACTTTTGGCCTTTATGGCCTCTGGTAGCTGTTTTACCATGCCCTGATCCAGGCCCCCTACCTATCCTTTTTTTATGTTTCCTTGCCCCTTTTGCTGGGGATAAATCATTTATCTTCATAGGTATTGCCTTATTCTTCCTCAATTCTAACAAGAAATAAAACCTTGTTGATCATTCCACGAACAGGTGCCACATTCTTCAACACCACTGTTTTGTTAAGCCTTGTAAGGCCCAATCCTTTCAAGGTATCCTTTATCCTTTTACTTTTACCAATACCACTTTTAACAAGAGTAACTTTTATCGAATCAGGCATAACTAACTCTCCTGAGGGTTCTAAGCCTTCCGTTTCCCCAACTCTTCCGGCAAACGAAGTGATCGCAGACCTACTATTGTAGCCCTGACAATATTATGTGGATTATGTGACCCAAGGCATTTGGTAAGTATATTTTGAACTCCAACTGCCTCAAGAACTCCCCTTACAGCCCCACCTGCTATTAAACCTGTACCTGCTCCAGCAGGTTTCAGAAGAACCCGACCTGCCCCGGCACGTCCTATCACTTCATATGGCACTGTGCTTTCATAAAGAGAGACCTTTTGCATATCCTTTCTCGCCTTTTCAACTCCCTTTCTGATAGCTTCAGGCACCTCTTTTGCCTTTCCAAGTCCAAAACCAACCATACCCTGGCCATCTCCTACAACAACTATAGCGCTAAAACTAAATCGCCTCCCTCCCTTTACGACCTTGGCAACACGATTTATATGCACAACCCTTTCAATTAACTGTATATCTTCTTCAGGCTTGACCAAGAGCTTCTTCTCCTCTCCTATCTGTTTTTATCCACAACTTACCTTTTTATGCAACATCTGTATCTGTATACATCAAAAAAATACAGCCAGGTCAATTTGCAGGATCAGTTGTGCAGCTTACTTTTATGCACTACAGGTTCTGCATAATCCTTCAACCTTTTACCAGATCTTGCACAAAAACTATCTATTACCCCAAAATTGATTTATGGATAGCACTATCTAAAAAACATATCTCAAAAAATCTGGCACAAATCTAATCAAAACTGCAGCCCATTTTTTCTGGCAGACTCTGACAACGCCTTTACACGGCCATGATATAAAAACCCGTTTCTATCAAATACAACAGATTTGATGCCTTTATCAAGAGCTGCCTTCGCAATTGCAGCACCAACAATTTCCGAGCCAGTTTTATTGCCAGAATTGTTTCCTATATCTGACACAAGATCCTTGGACATAGATGACACAGAAACCAAAGTAGTCCCTGTGGAATCATCTATAAGCTGAGCATATATATGTTTTGAACTTCTGAAAACGCACAAACGAGGCCTTTCCCGAGTACCGACAATCTTTTTACGCACTCTTTTTTGTCTTCTTAATCTCGAGGCTTTTGAATTCAATTTTCCCATTACCTGACCATCCTAAACATATCTCGCATTTTTTTGCATTAAGCTTTAAGAAATCCACAAAATAAAGGCCTGTGCCATAAACACATCTGCAAGCACAGCTTTTCATAAACCAAGAAAAGATCCTACATATATTAAGGTTTATCGTATTCTGAGCTTTTTTGTAAATGAAGGCTACTTAGCAGCACCAGCCTTACCCGCCTTTCTACGTATTATCTCACCTTCATATTTAATACCTTTACCCTTAAAAGGTTCAGGTTTTCTAAAACTTCGTATCTTAGCCGCCACCCTACCTAAAAGATCCTTGTCAGAGGAAAACAACCTGATTTTTGTTTTGTCAACATTGATATCCACACCTTCAGGCAATTCATAATTAATAGGATGCGAGTAACCAAGGTTAAAAACAGCAACCCGGCCCTTAAGTTCAACTCTATAGCCAACACCTACTATCTCGAGGTTCTTTTCAAAACCCTGGGTTACACCTGTAACCATATTAGATATCAACGCATTAAAAAGACCATGAAGAGCTCTTACTTCTCTGGATTTTTCTTTTACAGATACAATTATTTGATCATCTTTAATTGTAACAGAAACCTTAGGGTGAATTTCCCTTTTAAGAGTACCCTTTGGGCCACTAACAGTCACTTCATTATCTGCCAGTGCAACCTTTACACCCTTGGGGATTGGTATTAGCCTTTTACCTATTCGTGACATTAGATACTCCAGATATAAACGTGTCTAACAAGCAAACAATATTCACATATATAATCATAACAAATGAGGACCCCAGTAAAAAAATTCACTCGTACGAACCAAGGTGGATATAAAAGCAGGCTTTTTTAGAACATTCAAGTCTTTCTGTGTTTAATATTCTTGCCCGTAGGATACACACACCCTCATACAAGATAAAAGAAGAAACAAATAAGGAATCTGCTGAGATTTAATTACCATACAGAACAAAGAATTTCACCACCAACTCGCAGGTCCATAGCCTTCTTGTCTGTCATCACACCCATAGAAGTTGAAAGGATATTAATACCATAGCCATTAAGGACCTTCGGAATATCCTTGTATTTAGTATATACACGACAACTTGATTTACTTACTCTTTTAAGCCCATATATAACCGGATCACCCTGTTTGTCATACTTCAAGAATATCTTTATATATTTATGCTGTCCTTCTGAAATGATTCTAAAAGCCTTAATATAACCTTCTGCTTTTAAAACTTCAGCTATTTCAAGTTTCAGTTTTGAATGTGGAACGACCAATGAATCATGAAAAGCCCTCTGGGCATTTCTAATTCTCGTTAACATATCTGCAATGGGGTCAGTCATTGTCATATAAAATACTCCTTAACGCTTCAATATTCTCCCCGTATAAAACCAGTTTTAAACAGCAGCACAGGCATAATCGACAAATGATAAATCAAATTTAACAGAAAAGAATCAACATGCCAAACAGTAAGATAACAAAGATAAAATGGTTTTTGTTAGATCAAAAGATTACCAACTCGATTTAACAACCCCAGGAATCTCTCCGTTCAATGCCATACGTCTAAAACATATACGGCATATACCAAACTTCCTAATAAAGGCTCTGCTTCTCCCACATATAGGACATCTGTTATATTTACGAGTTGAAAACTTAGGTTTTCTTTGTGCCTTGATAATAAGCGCTTTCCTTGCCAAAATCACACTCCCTTGACACGAAAAGGCATTCCCATATGCTTAAGCAGGGAAAAACCTTCTGCATCATTTTTAGCAGATGTAACAATAGAAATATTAAGGCCCTTAATTTTTTCTACCTTATCATAATCTATCTCAGGAAAAATAATGTGTTCCCTGATACCTATAGTACAGTTACCATGACCATCAAAAATCTTGTCTGAAACACCCCTGAAATCTCTTACTCTTGGCAAAGCAATATTGAAAAGCTTGTCCAAAAAATCGTACATCCTATTACGTCTCAATGTAACCATACATCCTATAGGCATTCCCTGTCGCAACTTAAAACCTGCAATAGATTTCTTAGCTCTTGTTATTACAGGTCTCTGTCCGGCAATTATAGCAAGCTCTTCTACACCTGAGTCCAAAACCTTAATATTCTGTATTGCCTCTCCAAGCCCCATATTCAAAACAACGGCCGTAACCCGCGGTACAGCCATAAGACTCTTGTAAGCAAATTCCTGCATCATAAGTTCAACAATCTCAGAATAATACTTTTCTTTTAATCGAGACAAATAACCACCTCACATTTCTAAGCTGAAGAAATTAATTACCTACTCATCCATCATTTCGTTACATTTTTTACAAACACGATGAGCAATATTATCGCCAGAAACACGAAACCCTATCCTAGTAGGTTCAGCGCACTTGTTACAGACTATCATAACATTGGACAGATCAACAGAGGCCTCCTTCTCAATAATACCACCCTGAGGTGCTTGGCTGGTCGGTTTCGAGTGCCTCTTAACCACGTTAACATTTTCTATAAACAGCCGTCCTTTTTTAAGGTCCACACTAAGGACCTTTCCTATTTTCCCTTTATCCTTTCCAGTTATCACAATAACTTTATCGTCTTTTCTGATTTTTGTTTTTTTCAATCTCAATTCAAGTTCTCCTAATATAATCAAAGAACTTCCGGAGCAAGAGAAATAATTTTCATGAAATTCTTTGCTCTCAATTCTCTGGCAACTGGACCAAAAATTCTTGTTCCTATTGGTTCGCCCTGAGCCGAAACCAGCACTGCAGAATTATCATCAAATTTAATATATGACCCGTCTGATCGTCTGATCTCTTTTGCAGTTCGTACAATAACGGCTTTGACAACATCACCTTTTTTAACTTTTGAATTTGGCAATGCCTCTTTTACAGAGACAACAATTATATCTCCAATGCTGGCATATTTTCGTTTAGATCCACCTAACACCTTAATGCAGGATATTAATTTAGCTCCTGAATTATCAGCCACTTTTAATTTGGTTTCCGTCTGTATCATCTTCCTGCTCCGATGAACAACATGACCCGTAAAAATGGGCCATTATATTTTTTAAAAACAAACATGGTTACGTCTATAATTCAAAACACAAGCCGCTAAAAAGACATCTTGTGAATAAAAAGCAAAAAGCCTTCATGCAGACAAGATAGACGCTGTTTTGTGCAGACTCATATTAAACTGTTTAAATGTCAGAGACTGGCAAAAACACAAGATCAGCATCACAAAAAAAGATATTTTAGAGTTCAGTCAACACCTTCCTTTATAATGTCTAAAACTCTCCATCGTTTTCTTTTACTAATTGGCCTGGTTTCCACAATTCGAACCTTGTCACCCACATCACACATGTTTTTTGGATCATGAACCATATATTTAGATCTGCGCTTAACATATTTTTTATATATTTTATGTTTTGTCAAACGCTCAACTAAAACCATAACAGATTTATCCATCCGGTTTCCAACAACCGTTCCTACAAGTTTTTTCTGCACCCCACGTTCCAACATTATACCCTCAAACTTACAGTCTTATTATCAAACAAACTATTTCTTTACATAAAAAAACAAGCACACAGAATTAACAGATTGTATTTTTATCCTTCAGTTTCAATAAACTTTTAAAAAAGATATCAATCTTATCCGGTTTCCATCCGTAAACAAATTCAGGACACATTCAAAAGAGGACATTCATAAACACACACAGGAGCAAGCTCATGCTCAAGACAGATAAAGAAAAAAAAGAGCAAAACACGCCTTCAATCAGGAGGATGATGGGGCATATATCAAATGTTTTGTTCTTTTACAGCAAGCAGCAAACAGCAAAAAAAGAGCCTCAAGGAACCGGGAAAAACAAGGTTTTTGACAATAAATCATCACGTAGGAAGCAAAAACATCATAAACACTGCTAAAGATAAAAACACAGTCTGTTTTCCAAACATGAATTACGTGTATTTTGAGTAGCAATCAAAATTAAGCATTATTTTTTTCAGAAAGGATTGTTTTAACCCGGGCTATTTCCCTTTTAGTTTTTGGAATGGCTGCGGTATTTGATAATTGACCAATTGCCTTTTGAAAACGCAAATTAAACAATTCCTGAGACAATTCAAGACATCTGTCTTCAAGCTCCTGTACTCCTAACTCTCTTAATTCACTTGTTTTCATCGGCCTATACTCCCCTGGAGACAAACTTCGTAGCAAATGGCAACTTATGACCTCCCAAACGAAAAGCCTCTCTCGCCATCTCCTCCGAAACACCCTCAAGTTCGTAAAGGATTCTTCCTGGCTTAACAGGAGCCACCCAACCTTCAGGAGCACCCTTTCCTTTACCCATCCTTGTTTCAGCAGGTTTTTTTGTTACTGGTTTGTCGGGGAAAATACGAATCCACATCTTTCCGCCACGTTTTACATGCCTTGTCACAGCTATTCTTGCTGCTTCTATCTGCTGGGCAGTCATATAGCCTCTTCCTACAGCCTGTAAACCGTAAACCCCAAAAACCAAGGAGTTGCCTCGCATTGCAACACCCTTGAGCCTGCCTTTTTGTCTCTTGCGATATTTAACTTTTTTTGGACTTAACATAATAAAGTAAAATCCTTATATCTTTTTGTTTTTATCAGGCAAAATTTCACCCTTAAATATTATAACCTTGACACCTATTGTACCGTACGTAGTAAAAGCTTCGGCAAAACCATAATCAATATCTGCCCTAAGTGTGTGAAGAGGAACTCTTCCTTCCCTATACCATTCTCTACGGGCCATTTCTGCTCCGCCAAGTCTTCCACTACACGTGATTTTAATCCCCAATGCCCCAAATCTCATGGCAGAACTAACAGCCTTTTTCATGGCTCTTCTAAAGGCCACCCGACGAACAAGCTGTGTTGCAACATTTTCCGCCACTAACTGGGCATCGACTTCAGGTTTTCTAACTTCCTGTATATCTATTATTATCTCTTGTTTGATTTCTCTTTCTAAGTCTTTTTTCAGCTTTTCTATATCAGCACCTTTCTTACCTATCACTATACCAGGTCGTGCTGTATGCATACGGATCCTGACCTTTTTAGCCGCCCTTTCAATTTCTATCTTTGATATGCCAGCCTGAGCAACACGCTTCTTTAAAAACTTGCGAATTCTATAATCCTCTAACAAAAACGTACTGTACTCCCTAGTGGCAAACCACCGTGAATCCCAATTTCTATGCACTCCCAACCTAAAACCAATTGGATGAACTTTTTGTCCCAATATCCCCTCCAGATAGAACTAATTAAAGATCACAGCCTATTTAAATTTAACACCTTTTCAAAAAGTGTGATTTTTTCTTAATTTTCAGCAATACTCATGCGATAAATGTTAAAAAAAACATTACATCTTTGCAAAAAAACAAATTCCACAACAACCCAAACAACGGATTATATTTCATCCACAACAACGGTAATATGGCTGGTTCGTTTTCTTATGCGTGTTGCACGTCCCTGTGCCCTTGGCCGCCACCTCTTCAACATAGGACCTTCATCAGCATATACCTTTTTCAATTTTAATGTATCTATATCAAGGCCTAAATTCTGAGAAGCATTTGCACCTGCAGATCGTATTAAATCAGCCAATATCTTTGCCCCTTTTTTTGGCATAAAAGAAAGAATTGCAATTGCATCTTCCAAGGTTTTTCCCTGAATCTCTTTTATTATAACCCGCATTTTCTGAGGCGAAATTCTTACAAATTTTGCTACGGCTTTTGTTTCCATTGTTCAGCTCTATCATTCCCAAAATAAAATTGTTCTATGTTATACATATGTCTTTGTATAAGGTATTTTTTTATTTCTTACCCTTCAGCTTGGACTTTTTACTGCCTGCATGTCCACGAAAGGTCCTTGTCGGAGCAAACTCCCCTAATTTATGCCCCACCATATCCTCAGTAACAGAGACCGGAAGAAAATTTTTCCCATTATGTACCGCAAATGTAAAGCCAACAAATTCAGGAATTATAGTAGAACGTCTTGACCATGTCTTTATAGCCTTTCTACTCACTGTCCCTGATAATTTCTCCACCTTCTCTATCAAACAAGAATCTACAAAGGGTCCTTTTTTTAATGACCTTGGCAAAGCTATCCTCCTTTTTGTTCCTGCCCCCTATTACCTTAATAAGTTTTTATCCATAAATAAAATTCAAGGAACAAGTTTTAGAGCACTGTCAAGTTTCCAGCCCAAAAACAAAAACATCCAAAAATATATCAAGACATATCACGGTTATTATAGAACAAATATGAAAATTTCAAGAACGGGTACAAGTTCAGGTTTGTCAGTAATAAAAAACAGTATGCAGTTTTTCAGTTTTATATTATGCCTCCTGCTTTAAGACAGAGCGCTATTTCTTCCTTCTTCGAATAATCAGACGATCACTGGTCTTCCTTTTTCTGGTCCTGAAACCTTTTGTAGGCACACCCCACGGTGTTACAGGATGTCTGCCTCCTGAAGACTTGCCCTCTCCACCTCCATGTGGATGATCAACAGGATTCATTGCCACGCCCCTGACATGAGGACGCCTGCCCAGCCATCTGTTTCTTCCGGCCTTACCAATAGAAATATTTTCCTGGTCCAGGTTCCCAACCTGGCCTATAGTAGCCTTACAGTCAAGCAAAACCATTCTTACTTCACCGGAAGGGAGTTTTAACTGAGCGTATTTACCCTCTTTGGCCATTAACTGAGCATAAGTCCCTGCGCCTCTCGCAATTTGTCCCCCATGACCAATATTCATTTCAATGTTATGCACATAGGTTCCAAGAGGAATATTCCTTAACGGTAAAGCATTTCCAATTCTTATCTCGGCTCCTTCACCTGAAAGGAGGCTGTCACCTACCTTAAGATTGTTGGGAGCAATAATATACCGCTTTTCACCATCTGCATAATGTAAAAGGGCAATATTGGCAGATCGGTTAGGATCATACTCAATTGATGCCACCTTAGCAGGGATACCGTCCTTGTCCCGTTTAAAATCAATTATCCTGTATAAACGTTTACAGCCCCCTCCGCGATGTCTGACCGTAATACGTCCGTTCGAATTTCTCCCCCCACTTCGTTTTAAACTCTTAAGAAGACTCTTCTCCGGTCTGGTACCAGTTAATTCTTCAAAGGTAGATACAGACTGGAATCTTCTCCCAGGGGATGTTGGTTTATTAGTTTTAATTCCCATATTTATTCAAGCCAGATCAGGCTATACCCCCTCAAAAATATCCATATTCTGACCCGGTTTCAAGGTTACAATTGCCTTTTTCCAGTCAGAAGTTTTCCCAACACTTCTTCCTACTCTCCGTTTCTTACCTTTAACATTAATAGTCCTTATATTTAAAACCTTAACATTAAATATAGCCTCTACAGCACGTCTAATTTCTACCTTGTTAGCTCTTTTCTGTACCTTAAAAGAGATCTTATTAAGATCACTTTTTTGCATAGTGGTTTTCTCAGTACTAAGGGGCTCTTTTATAATCTGATATATATTATCCACTGAATTAACTCAATGCCTCCCCTATATCCCTTAAAACAGACTCCTCAAGCATAACAAAATCATATTTCAAGATATCATAGACATTAAGACCCTGATGTCGTATTACCTTTGCATCCTGCACATTCCTTGATGATCTTTCAAGGGTATCTTCCTTGTCATGAGTCACAATCAAAGTCTTGTTCAGATCAAACCGTTTTAACAATTCTACAAATTTTTTGGTTTTCAATTCTGAAAATTCCTTAAAGTCCTTCACAATAACAAGTTTATCAGATGCAACCTTATCAGTAAAAGCCATTCGCAAGGCAATCTTTCTTACTTTCTTGGAAACATGATAACAATATGTCCTTTGCTTAGGACCAAATGCCACTCCGCCCCCTTTTCTAATTGGAGAAGCAGCATCTCCCACTCTTGCCCTGCCAGTACCTTTTTGACGCCATAGTTTTGCACCAGAAGCCTTAACGCTTGATCTGCCTTTTGTTGAAGCAGACCCTGATCTTTTGGCAGCAAGTTGGGCAAGAACAACTTGATGAAGAACATGTCTCTTTACTGGCACACCAAATATATCTTCCCTCAGCTCTGCCTCTGAAACCTTCTCTCTATTAAGATTATACACATCGCAACTAATCATTGAATATACCTGCCACAACAGAGTAAAAATTAAAGATAAATACTAACAGGAACAGAACAACGCAGACAAAACAGCCAGTCATGGACAGACCACAAACAACCGGCCATCCTTAAACACCCTTTTTTCCACAAGCCCTGATTTTAAGAAACTGCTACTCTTCCAGGCCCCCTAATAATCAGGCCTTTCTGATTTCCAATACAGCATTGGATCCACCAGGAACAGAACCAGTGATTAAAAGGAGATTTTCATCTGGCCTGACATCAATAACCTTGAGATTCTTTACCGTTACACGCTGGTTTCCCATTCTGCCGGGCAGTTTCCGTCCTTTCAGAACCCTTCCCGGAGTAGCACTGCAACCTATAGAACCAGGAATTCTATGAGAACGGGAGCCGTGAGTCTTTCTTCCACCTGCAAACCCCCATCTCTTCATAACGCCTGCAAAACCTCTTCCCTTACTGTAGCCACTTACATGAACCACATCACCAACATTAAAAATATCAGGCTTTATCTCCTGTCCCTCAGTAAATTCATCCAAGGAATCCACCTTAATTTCCCTAAGACACTCAAAACATCCTTTACCAACCCGTTTAAAATGTCCTTTTAAAGGCTTGTTTACACGCTGTTCCTTTTTGGGGCTAAAGGCGACCTGGATAGCATTATAGCCATCCTTATCCTTAGTCTTTTTTTGCATCACAACACATGGCTCAGCCTTAACAACCGTCACAGGAACACTGACTCCTTCCAGGAAACACCTCGTCATACCTATCTTTTTTCCATATAATTTACTGACCATATGCAATTACTCCAACGTACTACAGTACTGTACTATACACTTAAACCCTGACGGTTTTTTCAAAACTGCCAATGTTTTTTGATATATAAGGGGCCATACCCCCACCTTAAAAAAAACATTGACAGCGGCCGTGCCCATAAAACCTGCACACCAAACAAAATGGCAAAGCGCTTTTACACCAATTTATTCCGCAATCAGAATAAAAAACACAGCAGACTTTCCGCAAAGCCGTAAATCACAATTTTATTTCCACATCAACGCCTGCCGCAAGATCAAGTTTCATAAGAGCATCAATGGTCTGCTGGGTTGGCTCCAAAATATCCAGCAAACGTTTATGAGTTCTTATCTCAAACTGTTCCCTTGATTTCTTGTCAACATGCGGAGATCTCAAAACACAATACTTGTTAATAACTGTAGGAAGAGGTATGGGCCCGGCAACTCTCGCTCCCGTATCCTTAGCAGTCTCAACGATTTCTTTGGCTGACTGATCCAACAAGCTATGATCATAAGCCTTCAAACGTATCCTGATCTTTTGGTTAGTCATCATATCTGCTACCTACTCAATAATTTCACTAATAACACCAGCCCCTACAGTTCTACCACCTTCACGAATCGCAAATCTCAACTCTTTTTCCATTGCAATCGGTGTAATCAGACTTACCTCCATGGACACATTGTCTCCAGGCATTACCATTTCAATGCCTTCCGGCAAGGTAACCACCCCTGTCACATCTGTTGTCCGAAAATAAAACTGAGGCCTATACCCATTAAAGAAGGGAGTATGACGTCCTCCTTCCTCTTTGGTAAGGATGTACGCCTCTGCTTTAAATTTAGTATGAGGAGTTATGGATCCCGGTTTAGCAACTACCTGTCCACGCTCCACCTCATCTCTTTTGGTTCCTCTTAGCAAAACCCCTACATTGTCACCTGCCTGGCCCTGATCAAGTATCTTACGGAACATCTCAACCCCGGTACAAACTGTCTTCAGGGTATCCCTTATTCCGACTATCTCTACTTCATCACCTACCTTGATTATTCCTCGCTCAACCCTGCCTGTTACAACTGTACCCCTGCCGGATATACTGAACACATCTTCTATAGGCATAAGAAAGGGTTTCTCGATATCACGGACAGGATCCGGAATATAACTATCTATCGCATCCATCAACTCAAATATAGGCTTAACCTCTTCTGAGTCAGGATCATCACTCTCAAGAGCCTTTAATGCACTTCCTCTTATAATCGGGATATCATCCCCTGGAAACTCATATTTACTCAAAAGCTCCCTTAACTCCAGCTCTACCAGCTCTACCAGCTCTTCATCATCAACCATATCACATTTATTAAGGAACACCACTATATTAGGCACTCCTACCTGACGCGCCAACAGTATATGTTCACGAGTCTGAGGCATAGGACCATCATCTGCCCCTACCACGAGGATCGCACCATCCATCTGCGCTGCCCCTGTGATCATGTTCTTTATATAGTCGGCATGACCCGGGCAATCCACATGGGCATAATGCCTCTTGTCTGTTTCATACTCCACATGCGCCGTAGCGATTGTTATCCCTCTTGCTTTTTCTTCCGGTGCCTTGTCTATCTCATCAAATGGCACAAAATCGGCCTTTCCCTTTTTGGCCAGATGTTTGGTTATAGCCGCTGTCAAGGTCGTCTTACCATGATCGATGTGCCCTATAGTGCCTACATTCAAATGCGGCTTTGTTCTCTCAAATTTGCTTTTTGACATCTCTCATTCCTCCTTAAAGATAGTTACCAACGATAGTGGGCAAATGCCTTATTAGCCTCAGCCATCCTATGCGTATCCTCTCTTTTCTTAACCGCAGAGCCTCTACCTTTGGCTGCATCCATAAGTTCACCAGCAAGCTTGGCAACCATTGTCTTCTCTCCCCTTTGCCTCGCAAAACCTACTATCCATCTTATAGCAAGGGCAAGTCTCCTGGACGACCTAACCTCTGTAGGTACCTGATAAGTAGATCCCCCTACCCTTCGCGATTTAACCTCTACAACAGGTTTAACATTATCAACAGCCTTTTGAAATACTGCTATTGGATCATCATTTTTCATGTTTTCTTTTATAACATCAATAGCACCATAGAAAATCTTTTGTGCAATACTCTTTTTGCCTTTTTTCATCAAGCCATTAATAAACCTGGCAACAAGCACACTATCGTACTTTGGATCAGGCAATGTCTTCCTTTTAAGAACAAATTTCTTCCTTGGCATTAAACACTCCCAATATTAGACATCAAAGACCTTTTGGCTTCTTCGTACCATATTTGGATCTACCCTGCCTGCGGCCTTCCACTCCCGCCGCATCCATGGTTCCCCTGATAACATGATACCTTACACCAGGTAAATCTTTTACCCTTCCCCCTCTAATCAATACTACCGAGTGCTCCTGAAGATTGTGTCCCATACCTGGGATATAGGAAGTAACTTCAATCCCGTTTGTCAGTCTGACCCTTGCAACCTTTCTGAGAGCAGAGTTCGGTTTCTTTGGCGTGGAAGTATAAACCCTGACACACACACCTCTTCTTTGTGGAGCACCCTGAAGAGCAGGGGTTTTCACCTTTTTCTTTGGCTTACGACGACCATATCTTACAAGTTGATTAATGGTTGGCATCAATTCCCTCGTTAGTTTTTAGTCCATAAAGGGCCTTTTTGCAACATCTGTATCAATCTTATCAGTTATACAGATATTATTCTCTGTATGCCCTTACATTCCTCGATATTATACAAAAATTTATATTTATGAAACAAAGCTTTATTTTACTTGTTTCCAGAAATTGATTTTATGAACAAACCGAACATTGAAAAACCATCTTTTTTATCAATGGTTCAAACAATAAGAATCCACCCTTTTATTCTTATTTGTTCAAATTGTCAAGCTGTTTTATCTGTATAACAAAAATTAATTCACAACCCCTACAGAAACATCCCTGTACATTTTAACGCCAGTTCCTGCAGGAATCAAGCGTCCCATAATAACATTCTCCTTAAGGCCTTTAAGATAGTCCACCTTACCAGCAATGCTTGCATTGGAAAGCACCTTGGTCGTCTCCTGAAACGATGCAGCGGAAATAAAGCTTTCTGTACTAAGCGATGCCTTAGTAATACCAAGAAGCAACGGACTGGCTGTAGCCGGTTTTTTGCCCGCCTCAACAAGAGCCCTGTTCTCTTCTTCAAATCGCCATTTATCCACCTGTTCTTCAATCAAAAAGTTTGAATCACCCACATCTGTCACTTTGACCTGACGCAACATCTGGCGAACAATCACCTCTATATGTTTATCATTAATCTTGACTCCTTGAAGCCTATAAACTTCCTGTACCTCATTCACCAGGTACCTTGCCAGCTCCTTGAGACCTCTTACCCTTAGAATGTCATGCGGATCAGCCGAGCCATCCATAAGAGGCTCTCCAGCCCTTACATAATCTCCTTCAAGAACACTTACATGCTTACCTTTTGGAATAAAATAGGTCACAGGCTCACCAACATCAGGCGTAATTGTCAGTTTTCTTTTTCCCTTCAAATACTTACCAAATGACACCACACCGTCCACATCACTGATAATCGCTGTCTCCTTTGGTCTTCTGACCTCAAAAAGTTCAGCAACACGAGGCAAACCACCAGTAATATCCTTTGTTTTTGTAGTTTCTCTCGGAATTTTTGCAAGGACGGCACCTGATTGGACCTCATCTCCTTCATTAACAATTAAAATAGCACCTACGGGAAGATAATATCTTGCAACAGATTTTGGCTTTTTATCCAGGTTAATTGTCTTTCCTGACAAATCTTTGATAGAAATCCTTGGTCTTGCATCCATATCCTTTGACTCAACAATTACTCTACTGATCTTTCCGGTAACGGGGTCACGCCTTTCCTGCATGGTATTTCCTTCGACTATGTCACCGAACTTTACCTTTCCCGGCACTTCAGTCATGATCGGAATGGTAAAAGGATCCCATTCAGCCAGTACTTCACCGGCCTTTACCTTCTGCCCATCCCTGACTTTAAGTGTGGCACCATAAATAATGGGATATCGCTCAATTTCCCTGCCATTCTGTCCAAGAATAGCTATCTCCCCATCGCGGTTCATTACAGAAAGAGAACCATATTCATTTTCTACAACATTAAGACCCAAGAATTTTACCGGCCCACTATTTCTTGCCTGCACTGTAGATTGTTCAACTCTTTTACTGGCTGTACCTCCTATATGGAAGGTCCTCATTGTAAGCTGGGTGCCAGGTTCACCTATGGACTGGGCAGCAATAATACCTACAGCCGCTCCGATATTAACCTCATGACCATGCCCCAAATCCCTGCCATAACATTTTCTGCATATACCGCCTCCCTTTGCCTCACAGGTAAGGACAGACCTGATCTTTACACGCTCCACACCAGCAGCCTCTATTTTCCGCACCTTCTCTTCATCAAACTCTTCATTTGCTGCAATCAAAAGCTCGCCTGTTACAGGATCATAAACATCTTTAAGGGCAACTCTTCCAAGAATCCTCTCTCCAATCATCTGAAGGACTTCCCCACTTTCAACAAGAGCGTTTACCCATATACCGTCCATAGTTCCACAGTCTTCTTCAGTAATAATAGCATCCTGCGCAACATCTACCAGACGTCTCGTCAAATAGCCTGAGTTCGCTGTCTTGAGTGCAGTATCTGCCAACCCCTTTCTGGCACCATGAGTTGAAATAAAATACTGCAACACATTCAAACCCTCTCTAAAATTGGAGACAATAGGCGTTTCAATGATTTCACCGGATGGTTTTGCCATCAGTCCACGCATACCTGCCAATTGCCGCATCTGATCCTTGCTGCCCCTTGCCCCTGAATCAGACATCATGTATATGGGATTAAAGGTGGGCACCTCAGCCTTTTTGCCATCACCAAGATCCACAACCTCTGTAGATATCTCGTTCATCATTTCAGAGGCAACATCTTCTGTGGACTGGGACCAGATATCCACCACTTTATTATATTTTTCTCCACCTGTAATAAGACCTGCCTGATACTGATCCTCTATCTTCTTGACCTCTTTCTCGGCCTTTTCAATAATCTTTCTTTTTTGTGATGGAACAACCATATCTTTCATGGAAATAGATATTCCTGAAATAGTAGCATATTGGTATCCGGTATCTTTCAGCCTATCTGCCAGAATCACAGTGGCCTTGGTACCTACCTTTCTGTATGATTCATTAATAAGCGACCGCAATGCCTGTTTGGATAAGACCTTGTTAATAAGCGAAAAAGGCAGTCCATCAGGTAAAACATCATACAGAAGAGCACGACCAACCGTTGTATCATATATTTTCCCTTCTATTCTGACCTTTATTGATGCATGAAGATCAACCTCATTGGCATCATATGCCATTTGCACCTCATTCGGAGAAGAGAAAATAAGTCCGGAACCTTTTACAAAGGGTTTTTCCCTGGTCATATAGTACAAACCCAGAACAATATCCTGGCTTGGAACAATAATTGGATCCCCATTTGCCGGTGAAAGGATATTGTTTGTTGACATCATCAGCACTCTGGCCTCTATCTGGGCCTCTATGGAAAGAGGAACATGAACAGCCATCTGGTCACCATCAAAATCAGCATTAAAGGCTGTACAGACCAGGGGATGAAGCTGGATAGCCTTACCCTCTATCAAGATTGGCTCAAAGGCCTGTATGCCAAGCCCATGCAGAGTAGGAGCACGGTTCAGCAGTATACAATATTCCTTCACAACCTCATCAAGGGCATCAAAAACTTCCGGATCTTCACGTTCAACCATCTTTTTGGCACTCTTGATCGTAGCTACCAAGCCTTTTTCATCCAGCTTATTGTAAATAAAAGGTTTAAACAGCTCCAAGGCCATTTTCTTGGGCAAACCACACTGATGCAAACGGAGATAAGGACCTACCACAATTACAGAACGTCCCGAATAATCTACCCTCTTGCCGAGAAGATTCTGTCTGAATCTACCCTGCTTGCCCTTAAGCATATCACTAAGTGATTTAAAAGGCCGTTTATTAGAGCCAGTAACTACCTTTCCCCTTCTACCATTATCAAACAGGACATCAACTGCTTCCTGAAGCATCCTTTTTTCGTTTCTTACAATAATATCAGGAGCTTCCAATTCCAAGAGTCTCTTTAACCGATTATTCCTGTTAATTACCCTTCTGTAAAGATCATTCAAATCTGACGTAGCAAACCTGCCGCCATCAAGAGGGACAAGAGGACGCAGGTCCGGAGGCAATACCGGAATTGTGTCCATTATAAGCCATTCAGGTTCGTTCCCGGAGTCCCTGAATGCATCTATAATTTTAAGGCGTTTTATGAGCTTTTTCCTTCTCGCATCTGATTTGGAGTTCATCATCTCAGATCTTAAAGTCCGTGACAGATTATCTAAATCAAGATCTCCAAGCAGGGTATGGATAGCTTCTGCACCAATTCCGACTACAAATCTGTCCCCATAATCAAGCCTGGCCTGATAAAGCTGCTCATCTGTCAGCAACGAACCTTTTTCAAGGGGAGTATCCTTGGGATCTATAACAATATAACTCTCAAAATAAATGACCTGTTCCAGGTTTTTAAGAGTCAAATCCAGCAGGTTGCCTATCTTTGATGGCAGGCAGCTCATAAACCATATGTGAGCGACAGGGCATGCCAGTTCAATATGCCCCATGCGTTCACGCCTTACCTTACTCTGTATTACCTCTACACCACATTTCTCACATACTATCCCCCGATGCTTCATCCTTTTATATTTCCCACAGTTACACTCATAATCTTTTATGGGACCAAATATCTTTGAACAAAAAAGGCCATCACGTTCGGGTTTAAATGTCCTGTAATTGATAGTCTCGGGTTTTTTAACTTCACCATAGGACCATTCCCTTATAGTATCAGGTGAAGCCAAGGATATCTTTACCGCATTATAACTGGATGGGTCCTTAGGTTTTGCAAAAAAGCTGTACCGTTCTTCCAATGTCCCCTCCTAACAACCTGATGCCCTCGTAAAAAGTCTAAAAAATCTTAGCAACATACATTGTGTACATACTGTATTATTAACAAGTCTGACAAGCAGTGCTTCGTAAATATAACCAGGTTTTTCAACTTTCTACGGAACCATCACAACTTAATTATCCAAAAAATGTCTTACCAATGGTTTTGTTCCTTAAATCACTGCGTTTGACCTTTTTTACAGCTTTAATCATCGTATAAAACACGGATCAATCCGTATGAACATCTTCAAAAAGATCAATCTTTAATCCCAGACTCTGCAGTTCTTTGATCAGAACATTAAAAGATTCTGGCAATCCAGGTTCAAGGACATTGTTGCCCTTTACAATTCTTTCATACATCCTCGTTCTACCAACAACATCATCTGATTTAACTGTCAAATATTCCTGAAGAGAATATGCAGCCCCATACGATTCCATGGCCCACACCTCCATTTCTCCCAGTCTCTGACCACCAAACTGTGCCTTGCCTCCCAAGGGCTGCTGTGTAACCAATGAATACGGACCAATAGAACGGGCATGCAATTTGTCATCAACAAGGTGATGCAGTTTCAGCATATACATCATGCCAACAGTAACATCCTGATTGAACGGTTCCCCTGTTCTGCCATCATAAAGCCTTGCCTGGCCTGTTACCGGCAACCCCGCCTCAATCAAATACTTTCTGATTTCATCTTCATTTACCCCGTCAAAAACAGGGGTTGCCATTGGAAGGCCATTTTTAAGCAAAGCAGCCTTTTCTATAACCTCTTCATCAGAAAATCCTTCAAAAGCATTCTCATATTCCTGTGGACTTAAAAGATCTTTAAGCCTTGCCTTCAGTGCATCAATATCCTTTTTCCCATTAATACTGTCAACCATGGCACCAATCTTTCGTCCCAATTCATAGGACGCCCAGCCCAAATGAGTCTCCAGCACCTGTCCAACATTCATCCTTGAAGGTACCCCCAAAGGATTTAAAACAATATCAACCGGAGTTCCATCAGCAAAATATGGCATATCCTCAACAGGAAGTATCCTCGATAAAACGCCTTTGTTACCATGCCGACCGGCCATCTTGTCCCCGACAGACAATTTTCTCTTCACGGCTATATAGACCTTGACCATCTTTATAACTCCCGGAGGCAACTCATCACCAAGATCGGACCTGTCTATTTTATCCTTAAGCAAGATATTAATACGCTCAACCTTATCCATATAATTATTGATGATATTTTCCACCTCTTCAATAACTTCCATATGGGCATTAATATCTGCTCCTAACCATTCTTCAAGATCAATCCTGTCAATATCTTCTGCTGTAATGGGTTTTTCTGCCGGCAAAACAGTTGCACCCTTTTCTTTTTCAAGCAGATCGCTCTTTAACGTTTCGCCAACCAGCAATATCTTAAGCCTGTCCCTGACAATACTGGCAAGAATATTAATTTCATCAGCAAGGTCTTTTTTTAGTCTATCTATTTCTTCAGCCTCTACAGCAAGTGCCCTTGCATCCTTTTCAACACCTTTTCTGGCAAAAACCCTGGCACCTATTACAACACCCTGAACACCTGGCGGAACCCGCAAGGAACTGTCTTTGACATCACCGGCCTTGTCTCCGAAAATGGCCCTTAAAAGTTTTTCTTCCGGAGAAAGTTGGGTCTCACCCTTTGGGGTTATTTTGCCAATCAGCACATCACCTGGCTTAACTTCAGCCCCCACCTTTACAATACCACTTTCGTCCAAGTGTCTAAGGGCATCTTCCACAACATTCGGGATGTCCCGCGTAATCTCTTCCTTGCCCAGCTTCGTGTCCCTTGCTACCAACTCAAATTCTTCTATATGAATCGATGTATAGCGATCTTCCTGAACAACCCGTTCGCTGACAAGAATTGCATCTTCAAAATTGTAGCCCCCCCAAGGCATAAAGGCCACCATTACATTCTGCCCAAGTGCCAGTTCCCCCAATTCAGAAGAAGGGCCATCTGCTATGGTCATGTCCTTGGTAACAATATCTCCCTTTCTTACTGTGGGCTTTTGAGTATAACAACTGTTCTGGTTTGACCGCTGAAATTTGGCAAGTCGATATATTTCTACATCCGTGTATCCCTTGTCAGATTCATCAGTAGTTCTGACAACTATCCGCGATGCATCAACATCTACCACAACACCGTCTTTTCTGGCAATAACAGAGGTACCTGCATCCCGCATAATGACTCGTTCCACTCCTGTCCCTATAAGAGGCGCCTGACTTTTCAGCAAAGGCACGGCCTGACGCATCATATTGGACCCCATCAATGCCCTGTTAGCATCATCATGCTCCAAAAAAGGTATTAAGGCAGCAGAAACACTCACCAACTGATCAGGTGAAATATCCATATAGCGAACTTCCTTGGCAGGAACCTTTGCTGCCTCCCCTTCTATCCTTACAGTCACTTCTTCATTGATAAATCTGTTGTTTTCATCCAAAGGGGCATTTGCCTGGGCTATTGGATAATCCTTTTCATCAAGAGCAGACAGATATTCAATCTTGTCCAATACCACACCATCCTGTACGTATCTGTATGGAGTCTCAATAAAACCCAAATCATTCACTCTTGCATATGTACTCAAAGAAACTATAAGACCAATATTGGGACCTTCCGGTGTTTCAATAGGACAAATCCTGCCATAATGAGTAGGGTGTACATCCCGCACTTCAAAACCTGCCCGTTCTCTTGTTAAACCACCAGGACCTAAGGCGCTTAATCTCCTTTTATGAGTGATCTCAGACAAGGGATTGGTTTGATCCATAAACTGGGAAAGCTGACTCGTACCAAAAAACTCATTGACAACCGCTGTAACAGGTTTTGAATTAATCAAATCATATGGCATCAAGGTTTCTACCTCATGAAGGCTCATTCTTTCCTTGATGGCCCTTTCCATCCTGATCACTCCCACTCTGTACTGATTTTCTAAAAGTTCACCAACTGCCCGCACACGCCTGTTTCCCAAATTGTCAATATCGTCTACAGCTGAATCCGTATTCTTAAGACGAATCAGTTCTGCAACTGTTAACAATATATCCTCTCTTTTTAAAACCCTGTACTCAAGAGGAACATCCATATTCAAACGGTAATTCATCTTAAGACGACCTACCCGTGACAGGTCATAGGTATTGATGTTGAAAAAAAGGTTATTGAAGAAATTATAGGCAATCTCCTGGGTTGGTGGTCTGCTGGGACGCATCTTTCTGTATATATCCAAAACAGCTTCATCCGGAGAATTGATCTTGTCCAAAAGCATAGTATCCCTGATCGTACTGCTCACATTCTGCCCGGAAAGAATGAGCACCTCTATCTCATTTATTCCTTTTTCCTGTATCAGTTCAAGGGCCTCCTCTGTAATAGGCTGATTTGCCTCGAGCAAGACCTCTCCTGTTTCAGGATCAACAAGATCATCAACAACAACACGGCCTACAAGCTCTTTAATATCAATGGGAATGTGAGTTATACCATTTGCCTTGAGTTTCTTGTCCAGACGTTTGGTATACTTGTCGCCCTTTTTGGCCAGAATTTCCCCTGTTTCAGGATTGACAATATCCTTGCTAAGTTTTTTAGAATATAAGTTCTTGACATTGGCTTCCTGCCAGCATTCATCTTTGCCTATACGAATGACTTCAGTCTGGTAAAAGTAAGTCAAAAGCTCTTTCGTGGAATACCCCAAGGCCTTTAACAGTATTGTGACCGGAAACTTACGTCTTCTGTCAATACGAACATAGAGATAATCTTTTGGATCAAATTCAAAATCAAGCCACGAACCCCTGAGGGGAATTATCCTTGCTGAATAAAGCACCTTGCCACTTGAATGTTTCTTCCCCTTGTCATGTCCAAAAAAGACTCCTGGCGAACGGTGAAGCTGTCCAACAACCACTCTTTCTGTTCCATTTATGATGAATGTCCCTGCATCTGTCATCATTGGTATGGACCCAAAATAGATATCTTGCTCCTTGATATCTCTTATACTTTTGACACCGGTATCAATATCTGTATCAAAAACAACCAAACGCACAGTCAATCTTAAAGGAACATCCCATGTCATGCCTTTATTAAGACATTCGTCAGCACTATATTTAATATCTTCAAATGTATATTTTACAAATTCCAAAGAAGAGGTCTCGGCAAAATCATGTATAGGAAATATCCCGTTAAAAACAGCTTGCAAACCTATATCTTCTCTCTCTTCAGGCGGAATATCTTTCTGCAAAAAACGTTCATAAGATCTTTTTTGCATATCTATAAGATTTGGAATATCAAAAAGTTTCTTTATTTTCCCAAAATTCTTCCTGACTCGTTTTATATTACCTTTTTTTTCTGGCATAGCATTTCCTTCTTGCATTAAAGCCGCATTTATGGATTGGAAACTTGTTTGTATCCATTGCCTATATGTGGATGAAAATCTGTTTCATTTTTTTGCAACAGGACTGTAGGATCAAACAGGCCCGAACATTATCCGATATCAATATCCATTCATAACCGGGCAAGGTTTGTTCAAGACAAAGGCATGTAAAAAATCCGACCACAAAAAGATATGTTTCCATGATTAAAATCCGGACATAACAACCGGACAAAACAGCCAGTTATAGATTTGGTGTTCATCCAGGAACAGATTCTGGTCATTATCCGGTTTCCCGCTCTGCAAACAAGATCCTTTGTACAAGATCACTGAAATCAATGATTACAGGGCGGCGTTACACATGTTCCACAA
>Ga0256914_1000714_pt1 | contig 32112 bp, 31 predicted proteins | sample HulkmetaG_FD_191571 | JGI IMG/M metagenome (GOLD analysis project Ga0256914, IMG submission 191571) | Hydrothermal chimney microbial communities from Main Endeavour vent field at the Juan de Fuca Ridge, Pacific Ocean - Hulk | ecosystem: Environmental > Aquatic > Marine > Hydrothermal vents ... | reverse complement strand
AAAGGCCGCGAACGCGCCCAGTAGCATTTGGCCTTCGACACCCAAGTTGAGCACGCCGCTGCGCTGGCCCAAAGTTTCCCCAATGCCGGCGTAAAGGTAGGGCGTGGCCAGTCGAATGCCCGAGGCTGCAATGCCCAGCAGGATGTCGCCGAGGGAATACATGCCTTAGCCCTCCGAAGGTGGGGCCGCTTCCGCGCTGGCCTGAGCCGCGGCGCGTTCGGTTTGCCGCAACAAGCGCTGTTTGTAGGCCCGCCGGCGGAAGTATTCGCTGCTCACGACGAACACCACCACCAAGCCGTTGAGCGCGGTGACCAACGCGGACGGCACTTGCACCGCGCGCTGCATCGCGTTGGCCCCCACCAGCAGCGCGCCGAACAGCACCGACGCGGGAATGGTGCCCACGGGGTGCAGTTGGCCCAACAGCGCGGCCACGATACCGTTGAACCCTGCACCGCCGGTGAACCCCGTGGCAGAGCCGTCTGTGATCATGCGATAGTTCACGCCATAGACCTGGATCATGCCGGCCAAGCCCGCGAACGCGCCGCTAAGCACCAACGCCAGCACAGTGTAGCGTTTGACCGGAATGCCGGCATAGCGGGAAGCGTGAGGGTTGTGCCCTACCGCGCGAATGCGGTACCCCCACCCTGTGCGCCACAGCAAAAAGTACACCGCCAAGGCCAAAACCACCGCGATGAGCGCGCCCAAATGCAACCGCGTGGGCACCCAGCGGGGCAGGCGATAGGCCAAACTCAACGCCGCGGTCTGCGGTATTTGCGATGCGCGCTGCGCTTGAACCGGGTCGATCATGGGGCCCCGCAGCAAATAGTTCATCAACTGCACCGCGATGGCGTTCATCATGATGGTGCTCAGGATTTCGTTCACATTGTAGTAAGCCTTGAGCACCCCGGGGATACCCCCCCAAAGCGCGCCGCCCAACATGGCCACCACCATCGCGAACGGAATCATCACCCAACCGGGCCAATCCGGAAAAGCCAGCCCCAGCGCGGTGGCCAAAAGCGCGCCCACAATCATTTGGCCTTCGCCGCCGATGTTGATGACTTGGCCGCGAAACGCGACGCAAATGCCTAATCCTACCAACAGCAACGGCGTGGCTTTGACCAGGGTCTCGGCAAAGGCGTTGCGGCTGCCGAACGCGCCTTTGAGGAGGGCCGCGTAGGCTTCCAAGGGCGACGCGCCCAGCAGCGCCAAAACCACTGCACCCAGCACAAACGCGAGGCCCGCGGCAGCCAGTGGATAGAACAAATCCGTAAGACGATCTCGCCAACGCGTCATCATCGAGGGCCTCCAAGCAAGGCTAAATTTCATCATAACAAAAGATGCGCTTGCATGAAAGGATTTCGCGAATGATTTTTCGCGAATCTCGTTTCCGGGCCCATCTTAGCCTTGAGATGCGCGTTTTGCGTCGCTCCGACGCGCGGATTTGCGGCGATTCGAGGAGGCCCTCATGGTACAATGCGGGCCATGAAACGCTGGCATTTGCTTTTGGGCGTGCTGATCAGCGGCGTCTTCCTCTATCTCGCCCTACGCGGCCTGCACCTGGAGCAAGTGTGGGCCGCGTTGCGTGACGCGCAGTATGTTTGGTTGCTGCCGGGCGTGGCCGTGTACTTCGTGGCCCTCTATTTGCGCGCGTGGCGTTGGCACTACTTGCTGCGGCCGCTGCGCGCGGTGGCCACGCGTGATCTGTTCCCCATTGTGAGCATTGGCTACATGGGCAACAACATCTTTCCCGCGCGCGCGGGCGAGGTCTTGCGCGCGGTGCTGTTGCGCCGGCAGCGGCAGATCCCAGTATCCGCGTCGTTGGCCACCATTTTGGTCGAGCGGGTGTACGACGGCGTGGTCATGTTGGGCTTCGTGTTCCTCAACCTGCCCGAACTGGCTCGGGTGGCCGGCGCGGACTCGGGTTTTGTCGGCGATCTGCAGACCTTGGCCTTGTGGGGCAGCGTGGCCTTCATGGCCGCGCTGGCCGCGTTTTTGCTCGCGGGCATGTTCCCGACCCGGGCCGCGGCCGTGCTCGCGCGGCTGGTGCAGCCGTTGCCCGCGGGGCTGGCCGAACGGGTCGAGCGTGTGGGCCAGGCCTTCTTGGACGGCCTGCGGGGCTTAGGCTCGCCGCGTGAGGCATGGATGATTTTTGTGACCTCGGTGGCCATTTGGCTGCTGGAAACAGCCAAATACTGGTTCGTGATGCATGCGTTCCCGTTTCGGGTGCCCTTCTTCGCGCTCATGCTGATGAACGGCGTGGTCAACCTGGCCACCACCTTGCCCTCCGCGCCGGGCTATGTAGGCACGTTCGACACACCGGGCATCGCGGTGTTGGCCGCGTATGGCGTCGACAAAGCCATGGCCGCGGCCTATACCCTGACTTTGCACGCCGCGCTGTGGTTCCCTGTGACCGCGTTGGGCGCCTATTACGCGTTGCAGGCCGGGCTGCACTGGCGCGAACTGGCCCGGCCTGAGACCCTTTCCCCCGAGGAGCCGACATGATGCGCATCGCCATCGTGGGCGCGGGTCTGACCGGTTTGGCCGCGGCCTATGACTTGCGCCAGGCCGGCCACGCGGTGACCGTGTTCGAGGCCCGCGAGCAAGTGGGAGGATTGGCCGCAGGCTTCCGCGCCCCCCATTGGGATTGGTCGCTGGAGTACTTCTATCATCATTGGTTCGCGTCGGACCAGCACATTTTGGCTTGGATCCGCGAACTGGGGCTGGAGGCGCGCGTCCAGTTTCGCCGGCCGGTGACCGTGGTCTATCACCAGGGGCGTTTCTACCCCTTTGACGCGCCGCGGGCCATCCTCGCCTACCCAGGGTTGTCGTGGGCGGCCAAAGTGCGGCTGGGGTTGGTCACCCTCTACCTGCGGCTCACCCCGCGCTGGCAGCCCTTGGAACAGGTCACCGCGCATCGCTGGCTGCGGCGCTATTTGGGGGACGAGGGCTATCGGGCCGTGTGGGAGCCGCTGCTGGAAGGCAAGTTCGGCCCTTATTACCAGCAGGTCAACATGGCCTGGTTTTGGGCCCGGGTGCACGCGCGCACGCCCCGGCTGGGTACGTTCGAGCGCGGCTTTCAAGCCTTTGCCGACGCGGTGGCCGACCGGTTGCGCGCCCAAGGTGTCACCCTGCACCTGGGCCGGCCTGTGCAACGGCTGATTCGCCAAGAGGACGGCCTTTGGGCCGTGGAACACGCCGCGGGCCGCACCCCATTCGACGCCGTGCTGGTTACCGTGGGGCCGCATCACATGGCCCGCTTGGCGCCCCAATTGCCCCCCGCCTATCGTCAGACCCTGCGCGCGCTGAAACACATGGCCGCGCTCACCGTGGTGTTGGCCCTCAAACGACCCCTCACGTCCAGCGGCTATTATTGGTACAACATCCCCAAACGGGCGGGGTTCCCTTTCTTGATTTTGGTAGAACACACCAACTTTGTGCCCGCGCGGCACTACGGTGGCGACCACATTGTCTATGTTGGCGACTACCTGCCGCCCGAACACGAATGGATGCACGCGGACCCCGAAACCGTGTTGGCCCGTTATGAAGAGGGTTTGCGTCGCATTCAGCCCGCCTATCATCGTTCATGGGTGCGGCAGTGGTGGCTGTTCCGGGCCGAGTACGCGCAGCCTGTGCCCGAAGTGGGGCACTCAGCCCATTTGCCCGGGTTGCAAACCCCGCTGCCGGGGCTGTATTTCGCCAGCATGAGCCAAGTGTATCCTTGGGATCGGGGCACCAACTACGCGGTAGAATTAGGCCGCCGTGTGGCGCGGCTCATGATGCAGACCGCGCCTTCGGCAGCCTGAGCGCTCGGCTGGGGCTGGCTTCGGCCGCCTCGCTGCCCACGGGGGAGGGACGCCATGACCGATCCGCGTCCGATCGGATTTCGTTTTCACCAAGCCACCAAAATCATGCCGTGGGGTGTGCCCGCGGATCAAGGCTGGCCGCGTCCGCCGCGTCCCCCTGCGTTCAAGGCCTACCCCGGGCCCAAGGTGCGGCTGCCACCCCCACGCCACCAGGGCCTCACCGTGGAGCAGGCCCTGCAGGCGCGGCGTTCCGCGCGCACGTATGGGTCGGCTCCCTTGTCGCTGGATGCCCTGGGGCAACTGCTCTTCGCCGCGCAAGGGTTCACGGGCCAACGTCAAGGATACCGGTTGCGCGCGGCCCCATCGGCCGGCGCGCTGTTCCCCTATGAGATTTATGTCGTCGTGCATCGGGTGCAAGTGTTGGCCCCGGGCGCCTATCACTACGACCCGCGCGACCACAGTTTGACCTTGGTGCGCTCGGGGCACCTGGCCCGGCCGCTGATGCGCATTGGGCTGCAACAAGAGCACTTGGCCACCGCGGCGGCGGTGTTTGCGCTGAGCGCGGTGATCGATCGCGTGCGCGCCAAATATGGCGAGCGCGGCTGGCGCTATGTTTACATGGAAGCCGGACACATCAGCCAGAACATCTATTTGCAAGCCACTTCGCTGGGCTTGCGCTCGGTGGCCGTGGGCGCGTTCATCGACGACGACATGAACGCGCTGTTGGGGCTCGACGGCGAACGCGAGACGGTGATGTATTTGCACGCGGTCGGCCCGCCGCGCTGAGACAGGACACCTGACAGCCCGCACGCGGCCGGGGCCGTGATACAATGAAGGCGACCGCGCCACATCGCGTGGCGCGCTGGGATCTTAGGAGACGACCATGCTACGCGCGCTCTTGCTCTACCTCTCCAAGGCCCCATGGGCGCGGCGCTTGCTCACGCGGTGGGCGGTTACCCGCCGGGTGGCCGACCGCTTCGTGGCCGGCGATACTTTGGACGACGCAGTGCGGGTGACCCGCGACCTCAACGCTCGAGGGCTGCTGGTCACACTGGACCACTTGGGCGAATTCACCACCAACCCCGACGAAGCCCGCCAAGCCACCGACGACCTCATCCGCCTGGCCGAGACCATTCAGCGCGCCGAATTGCGCGCCGGCATCTCGTTGAAACTCACCCAGTTGGGCCTGGCGCTGGACGAAGCCCTGGCCACCGAACATTTGGCGCGCATCCTCGCCGTGACCGAGCCCCAAGGCATTTTCGTGCGCATCGACATGGAAGACTCGCCTTGGGTCGACGCGACATTGCGCATTTACGACGCGATGCGCGCGCGCGGCCATGCCTTGGTGGGCGTGGTCATCCAATCCTACCTCTACCGCAGCGAGGGCGACCTGCGGCGGCTGATGAGCATCCCCGCGCGGGTGCGGTTGGTCAAGGGCGCTTATCGAGAACCGCCCACCGTGGCATACCCCAAAAAGCGGGATGTCGATGCCAACTTCGACCGTCTGACCCGCCTGTTGCTCGACGCGGCCCTGGCCGCGGGCGCGCCGCGGGTGTCTGACGATGGCCGGGTGCCACCCATCCCTGCCATTGCCACCCACGACGAAAATCGCATCGCCTACGCGCAGGAATACGCCGCGCACATCGGCTTGCCGAAACCCGCGCTGGAGTTCCAAATGCTCTTCGGCGTTCGCCGAGACCTGCAAGAGCGGCTGGCCGCGCAAGGGTATCCGGTGCGGGTTTATGTGCCCTATGGCACCGAGTGGTATCCCTACTTCATGCGGCGTTTGGCCGAGCGCCCGGCCAACTTGGCCTTTTTCTTGCGCGCTTTGGTGCGCGGCTGAGCCCGGCCGTTCGCGGAGCCTTTCCCCCATGAAAAGGACAAGGCCGCCCAAAGGCGGCCTTGATGCTTTGGGCCTGGCCGCGGGTCAAATCTTCACAGGCATGATCAGGTGCAGGAAGTCGTCGCGCCCTACGGGCCGCAGCACGCCAGGGTTCTCGGGCGCAATCAGTTCCAACGCCACGTCGGGCGTGGGCACCACTTCGAGGGCCTCGCGCAAGAATTTGACATTGAAAGCGATGGTGATGTCGTCGCCCTCGACCACCGCGGTCAAGCGGGTAGCACTGGAGCCCTTCTCATCGGCCGCGCCGCTGACTTCCACCACCCCTGGCGCGTCATTGCCCGCTTGAATGACCAATTTGACGATGTTGTTGCCCTCGCTGGCGAACACTTCGGCCCGCCGACACGCGGCCAAAAAGGCCTCACGGGCCACCACGACGCGGGTGTTGTACCCCTGGGGGATGATGCGCTGATATTCGGGGAACTGGCCGGCAATGAGTTGGGACACGACTTCGACCTGATCGGTGCGGAAGACGGCTTGCTGGCGCTCGGTGAGCACACTGAAGCGCACCTCGCCCGCGGTTTTGCTCGCGATGCGGGCCAATTCGTTGAGCGCGCGCGCGGGCACGACCACTTTCCAGGCCACATCGCCCGTCCCTTCCAACTCCATGCGCCGCACCGATAGCCGATAGCCGTCGGTGGCCGCGAACTCCATATGCCCGTCGTGCACCTGCACCGATACGCCCATCAGCGTGGGCCGCGCATCGTCTTCAGCCGCGGCAAAGGCCACTTGTTGCACCACCTCACGCCACTGGGCCGCAGGCATGGTCACCGCGGGCGCGCCATCGGCCACGGTCAGCGGCGGAAAATCGTCCGCAGGCAGGCAACGAAGTTCGTTGTGGCTGTTGGCGCACTCAACGGTCAGGGTTTCGCGCGCCTCGTCATATCGCAAGTGGACCACATCGTTGGGCAAGGTGCCCACCAAACTGGCGAACAAGCGCGCTTCAACCGTGGTCGCGCCTTCCTCGTCAATGGCCTCCGGATCGACCCAACACGTAATGGCCAACTCCATGTCGGTGGCCGAAAAACGCAAGCGGCCTTCGTCGGTAGCCAGCAGCACATTGCGCAAAATCGGATTGGTGCTGCGGGCCGACACCGCTCGACCGACGACGCTCAAACCATAGGCCAAATTGTCACGGGGGACCGATACTTTCATCTCACGGCCTCCGGCTGGGGATGCTGAAAGTATATCATAAGTGCCGGCCTGAATGCGCGGTCGCGGCGCTTTCACGCTGGGGGAAGGAAGACGATTTCGGGCCGGGGTGGTTGCCCCACGCGTAGATGCAGCAAGCCCACGCTGGGCGGCACGGGGCTCAGGTCGTTGCCCAGCGGCGAGCCCGGATTGACCACCCACTGCCGGCCGAACCGGCGCACCATAGGGTAGTGGATGTGGCCGAACACCACCACATCGGCTTGGGGATGGGCCTGCCGCGCCCGTTCGACGAAGCGCCGAAAGGGAAGCGGGCGTCCCAGCAGGTAACCCATCTTGTCGCGCACGTAGCGCGGCCACGAACCATGGCCGTGGACCAAGCCCACGGTGAACGGGCCCAAGGCGAGTTCGCGCGCGAGGGGAAGGTGCCAGAGGGCCAAGTCGCGATTGCCGCGCACCGCGTGCACGGTCGCAACGCGTTGCAGTTGTTCCAATACGCCCGGCGCGATCACATCGCCCGCGTGCAAGATGCAGCACACGCGCGCGTGGGCGAACACGCGCAGCACCGCGGGCGGCAGGGCCCGCGCGCGGTCAGGGATGTGGGTATCCGCGATCAAGCCCACGGTCCAGGCGTGGGTCATGCCGCGCCCTCGTGTTGCCAGGCGTGCAGCACGGCCGCGGCGTCGTCCAGGGCGGCGTGGCGTTCCAGGGCTTTGAGGGCCTGGGTGATCCAACGGCGATGGCCGTAGCGCGTGTACAGGTCGTGCAGCAAGGCGAGCACGTCTTGGGCGCGATGCGCGGCCCAGGGCCCGGCCAAAACTTGGGCCACCAGCCGCGCGGGCCAGCGTTCGCGGGTCCACGCGGCGCGCAAGCGTTGCATGGCCAGGTCGGGGTCGCGTGCTGCGGCCACGTGCAGGGCGCGCACCATCGCGGGCTGCCATTCAGGCCCTTCGCCGTGCGTAGCCCACACGGTGGCATAACGCCACAATTCGTCCGGCGGCAGCACGTCGGGGGCCATCTCCCAGGCCAGAGCCACGGCCCGGGGCGAGCGGGGCGGCGTGCGGGGGGTGAGCCATTGGTGCACCAGCGCGGCCCGCCGGGACGGGGGGGCATGGGTCAGGGCCAGGCGCAAGGCAGTGCGCACTTCGGGCCGCGGGTCGCGGGCCACGGCTTCCAGCGCGCGCATCGGGGCCTGGCCGTGCGCGAAGCGTGTCCCCCAGGCTGCCGCGGCCAGGGCCCGTAACGCCGCGTAGGGCGAACGGGCCAAGCGTTGGCGATAGGCCTCGGGCACCGTGTCGACGGCCAAGGCCTGGCCCGCGGGCACGATCAAGCGCGTGAGCACGCGCGGGGGCAAGGCGCGATTGGCCGCCACGGTGTCTTCGGCCAGCAGGCCTTGCAGGGCGGCATCCAGGGCCTCGGGCGTGCCGAGGCGGGCCGCGAGACGCACATCGCGTAAGAAGGCTTGTTGGGCTCGGCGGTTCATGGTCGTCCCCCGGCATGGGCAGGGGCGGCCGCGCGGGCCGCCCCTGGGAACGTGCCAGGCCCTCAACCTCAGTCTTGGCCCAAGCGGGCCAGTTCCTGCTCGATCACGGCTTGGAAGTTCTGGAAGGGTTGCGCGCCAACCAAGGGGATGCCATTGATGAAGAAGGTGGGTGTGCCGCGCACCCCGGCCGCGACGCCGTCGTCGAAGTCTTTTTGGATCTCATCTAAGTAACGTTCTTCGTCGATGCAGCGGCTGAATTCGTCGATATCCAGGCCCAATTCGTCCGCGTAGGCCACATATGTATCACGGCCCAGGTCACGTCCGCCCAAGAAGAGCAGGTCGTGATATTCCCAATATTTGCCCTGCTCGCCCGCGCAATGCGCGGCAATGGCCGCGGGCACGGCCTCGGGGTGAATTTGAACCAGAGGGAAGTCGCGATAGACGAAGCGAATCTTGTCGCCATACTCTTCTTTGAGGCGGTCGTAGGTCTGCTTCCGGAAGCGGGCGCAGAAGGGGCATTGGTAATCGGAGAATTCGATGATGGTGATAGGCGCGTCTTCAGGGCCCCAAGCCGGGTCGTCGTCGACCGACACATCGACCCGCTGCGGGCCTTCGGCATTGTCGGGGGCATCGCCCTGTTGCGGGGAAGGCTGGGGCTGCGGCGCGTCGGCCGATTTGCCCGTGGGGCCCTGGGCCTCCGCGGGGCGGTTGGTGGCCATGGCCTCAGCCACCGCGGTGTGCACGGCTTCGCGCACCACGGCTTCTAACTGGGCTTGGTCGACGGTGGCTTGCCCACCGCAAGCGGCCAACACGACGGCCAGTATCAGGCTCACGGCCAGCAAGCCCCCCAGGCGGCGGGCCCACGGCAAAACCACAGAAAAGGCGAAAGAACGCATAGGGTTGCTCCTGCTGAAAAAGGTGAGGGCTCTTCGTACCATAGCCCAAAACATCGCGGCCGTCTACGCGCGGTTTGGCGCGTCTTGCACATGCCCGGCGACGAGGTGGGGATTATACTATGTGGTCGCGAGAGGGGGAAGTCATTCGGCCTCGGGTGAGGTGGTGGGCAGGCCGCTGTGCTCCAGCACCCGAGCGCCGGCTTGCACCTCGCGCAGGGCGCGCGCCAGGTGGCGCTCCAGGGTGGTGAGCAAGTCGCGTGCGTACGCGGCGGCTTCGGCGCGCATGCGCTCGGCTTCGGCTTCCGCGTCGGCCAAGATCGCTTCAGCCCGGCGCTCGGCTTCTTGCACGATCTCGTGCTCGGCGACCCGCCGGGCTTTCTCTTCTTCGGCCTCTTGTAGAATGCGGCGAGCCTCCTCTTGCGCTTGGGCGATGATGCGCTCTTTTTGGGCCAGCACCTTGCGCGCTTTGCGCACCTCCTCAGGCACCGCGATGCGCATCTGGTCGATCAAGTCCCACACTTTCTCCTCGTCCAACACCACACCATGGAAAAACGGGATGTAGGACGGGATTTGGGGACTGTCGTTGACCAGTTCTTCCAGGCGGTCCACCAGTTCCAGAATGTCCATGATTCACCCCTCCGGGGGCGGCACGCGGTTCAGTCGCCTCGTAATGAGGCAGGTAGGTAATGATTATACCATGTCTCATCATCGCCCGAAAAGCGCCGGCGCAGCGCGGCCGCCACATGGGGCGGCACCATGCTGCTCACATCGCCGCCCAACGACGCGATCTCCCGCACCGTGGTCGACGAAAGAAAGGTGTATTTCTCGTCGGTGATCAGGGCCACCACCTCGATCTCGGGAGCCAAACGATGGTTGGCCAAGGCCATGCGAAACTCGCGCTCAAAGTCGGAGAACACCCGCAGGCCGCGGATGATGACCTGGGCGCCGATTTGCTGGCAAAACTCCACCGTCAGCCCCCGATAGCCCATGACCGTGATTTTGGGGTGGCCGGCGAAACTCTGCCGCACCAAAGCCAAACGCTCTTCGGGGCTGAAGACCAGTTGCTTGAGGGGGCGATCATACACCGCAACGACGACCTCGTCGAACAGGCGCGCAGCCCGCTCGGCAATGTCGATGTGTCCGTAGTGAATGGGGTCGAAACTGCCCGGGAAGACGGCTTTGATGTACGACATGGGGACTCCTGGATGGCGTGGCTGGCCGCCGCGAGGGCGGTCGTCGCTGGCGATTCCTTCGACAGGGCAAGCGTTGCGCGTCTGAGCGTCCTCCTGAGGGGCGCGAGCAGGGCCGGCTCGCTGGGACTACGACACTTCCGCGCGCGACCGCAGCGCGGCCTCGAGCGCACGCGCCAAGGCCGCGTGCGCGTCTTGACGCAGGTCAGGGTCCTGCTCCAGCACGGCTTGGGCCAGCGCGCGCGCCTTTTCGATGAGTGGGATGTCCAACAGCGTGGCCAGGCGCAACGAGGCGACCTCGTAACCCGATTGGCGCGTGCCCAAGAACTCGCCCGGCCCCCGCTGGCGCAAGTCCAACTCGGCCAGTTTGAAGCCATCGTGAATGCTCACCAGGGCCTGCAAACGCTCGTTCTCCTCCGCGGCACGCTCGGTTTCAGGGATGAGCAAGCAATAGGCCTGCTGCCCTCCTCGGCCTACGCGACCGCGCAATTGGTGCAATTGGGCCAGGCCAAAGCGGTTGGCGCCTTCGATCACCATCACCGTCGCGTTGGGGATGTCGACCCCTACCTCGATCACGGGCGTTGCGGCCAAGATGTGATATTCGCCTTCGCGAAAACGGCGCATGATCGCGTCTTTCTCGTCGGGCTTCATTTGGCCGTGCAGCAACCCCACCCGCAAGTCGGGGAAGACATCCTTCTGCAAGTGCTCATAGGCGGCCAGCACCGCGGGCGTGGACCGCAGCGCGTCGCTTTCGCTGGGCTCGATGAGGGGGTAGAGGATGAACGCCTGGTGCCCGCGGGCCACCTCCCGGCGGATGAAGGTGTAGGCCCGCTCACGCTCTTTGGGGTAGAGGATGTACGTTTGCACCGGTCGGCGGCCGGGCGGCATTTCGTCCAGCAGGGTGAGGTCTAAGTCGCCGTACAGGGTCAGGGCCAACGACCGGGGGATGGGCGTTGCGGTCATCACCAACACGTGGGGCGCGTCGCCCTTGGCGCGCAGCGCCGCGCGCTGCCGCACCCCGAAGCGGTGTTGCTCGTCGATGACCACCATCTGCAAATCGTGGAACTGGACCGGGTCTTCAATGAGGGCGTGCGTGCCCACCAAGATTTTGACCTCGCCCGCGGCCAACGCGGCCAGCAGCGCGCGACGCTCGGCCTGAGGGGTCGCGCCGGTCAGCAGCCGAATGTGCTCGGGCCGCAGCGGAGCGTCTTCCCCCTGGGCCAACAGGCGCTGCAAACTGCGGTAATGTTGCTCGGCCAAGATGCCGGTGGGGGCCATGAGCGCGGCTTGCGCGCCGTGGTGGGTGACCATGGCCATGGCCAACGCCGCGACCACGGTCTTGCCCGAACCAACATCGCCTTGCAGCAGGCGGTTCATGGGCCGCCCCGAGGTCAGGTCCGCGCGCAGCGTGGCCAGCGCGCGTTGTTGCGCCCCAGTCAGGCGAAACGGCAGCCGCGCGAGCAGCCGCTCCAACCAGGCATCTTCGACGGGAAAGGTGCGCGCGGCCGCGGCCTTGATCTGCTGACGCAAGCGCAACAGGCTCAACTGCAAGAAGAACACTTCGTCGAAGGCCAGCCGCTGGCGGGCCTGGTGCAAGGCCTCGTGGGATTCGGGCAGGTGCATTTGAATCAGCGCCCAGCCCAATTCGGGCAAGTCGGCCTGTTGGCGCACCCATTCGGGCACAGGATCCGGCAAACGCGGGGCCCATTGGGGCACTACCTGGGCCATCAAATTGCGCAACCACCGCTGCGTGATGCCCTCGGTCAGCGGGTAGACGGGCAAAATGCGGCCTTGCACCACGTCTTGGCTGCGCAGCACTTCCCATTCAGGGTTGCGCAGCGTGGGCTGGCCCAAATATTGATCCACCACACCCCACAAGGCCACGACCGTGCCGGGTTTGAGGTGATCCAGCAGCCATGGCTGGTTGAACCAAGTCACCCGCATACGGCCAGATGCGTCTTCGATCACGGCCTCGATGAGGGTCAGGTTGGGGCGCGGCTGGCGGCTGGTGATGCTGCGCACTTGGCCTAAGACCACCACACGGCGCCCATATTCGCGCGCCAAATAGCGAATGCCCTCGGCTCGGCGAAAGTCATGATACTCCCGAGGGAAGTAATACAGCAGGTCGCCCATGGTTTGGATGCCCAAGCGGGCCAAACGCTGGGCGCGTCGCGTGCCCACTTGGGGGGCCACCGTCACGGCCGCGGTGAGGGCCTGGTGCCACGCGGCCCATGGGGGCGCGGCCGAGGCTTTGCCCCGGCGGGGCGCGCCGTTTGGGGCCGTTGCGGCGCGTGGCTGGGGGATAGGCTCCGCGCGGGCCCGCGAGTCGCCGCGCGCGCGCGGAGATGTCCGCGGACGCGGGGGCGCTGTTGTCGGCGCTGCCGCGGCTTCGGCCGCGGGCCATTGTTCGGGCAAAGCCTGATGCAACTGCGCCCACAGCGCACGCAAGCGCGCCGCGCGCGCGGTGGGCTCCAACTCGCCATACCCCTGCAACGCCGTGATCACATGTTGGACCACGGCCTCGGGCACGCCCTGCTCCCGAGCCTCGTGCGGCCAGGTGTGCAAGATGCTTTCCAGGCCGCGCGTCACCGCCCGGTTGTCAAACCCCCGGCGGGCTTCCAATTCCAAGAACTTGCGCAGTTTGGTCAAAGCCGTGTTCATAGCGGATTTTATTCTACCACGACGGCATAGAAGCCGCATCTTGCGGCGTCCAGGGGCGGCAACCGCGCGCGGCCCGCGGTGACCGCTGCCTGTGAGGCCCTTCACCTGGCGCGCTCGCACAGGTTAGGCTACAATGGTGCATGGCCGCTCGGTGCGGCCCCGGCCCTCAAAGGGCCATCCCCCCTACTGGAGGTTGTTCATGCCTGCGAAAATCATCGACGGAAAGGCGGTAGCCGCGCGTATTCGGGCGGAGATCAAGCAAAAGGTCGAAGCGCGTTTGGCTCAGGGCTTGCCCCGGCCCGGTTTGGCCACGGTGTTGGTGGGCGACGATCCGGCTTCGCATACTTACGTGCGCATGAAGCAAAAGGCTTGTGCCGAAGTTGGCATTGAGTCGTTTGGTTACAAACTGCCCGCGGACGCCAGCCAAGAAGAGGTCGAAGCCCTGGTCGAGAAACTCAACGCGGATCCCAAGGTCCACGGCATTTTGGTGCAACTTCCTTTGCCCAAGCATCTGGACGAAGAACGGGTGCTGAGCAAGATCAGCATCGAAAAGGATGTGGACGGCTTCCACCCCATCAACATCGGCCGGCTGGCCCAGAAGGGGCGCGAGCCGCTCTTCGTGCCTTGCACCCCCGCGGGGGTCATGGTGCTGCTCGAAGAGGCCGGCGTTCGTCTGGAAGGCGCCAACGCGGTGGTGCTGGGACGCTCCAACATTGTGGGTATGCCCATGGCCTTGCTGTTGGTGCGGGCCAACGCGACGGTGACCATTTGCCACTCCCGCACGCGCGACATCCCCGAGCACACGCGCGCGGCGGATGTGATCATTGCGGCCGTGGGGCGACCGCACATGGTCAAGGCCGACTGGGTCAAACCGGGCGCGGTGGTCATCGATGTGGGGGTGAACCGCGTCGACGACCCGACCGCGAAGAAGGGCTATCGTTTGGTGGGCGATGTGGACTTCGACGCGGTCAAAGAGGTGGCTGGGGCCATCACCCCTGTGCCGGGCGGTGTGGGGCCCATGACCATCGCCATGCTGCTGCAGAACACCCTGCGCGCGGCCGAGATGCAGGACGCCAAAACGGCCTGAGGCGCAGGCCGGGCGCTCGACGTACCGACGGCCTCGTGTGAGGCCGTCTTTTTTTGTCCGCTACGCGTTGGGGCTGCCGTCCGCGCGCGGGCACGAGGAACGCGTGGCACGGCCGCGCGCTCATGCCGCGCGACGGCGCTCCAGCGCTTCTTGCAGCGCGCGGCGTACCACTTGAGGGTTGGCCCGACCGCGCGCCCGACGCATGACTTGGCCGAAAAGCCAGTTCAACACTGTCTCTTTTCCTGCCAGGTATTTTTGGACCTCCGCGGGGTGCGCGGCGAGCACTTCGTCCACCCAGGCCTGAATTTGCGCGGCATCGGAAACTTGGCGCAGGCCCAGCGCATCGACCCACTGGGCCGGGGTGCCGCCTTGGGTGAACATCGCGGCCAGCACCTTTTGCGCTGCCTGTTTGTTCAGCGCGCCCTGGTGGAGCAACGCCAACAACTCGGCCAAGTGCTCGGCAGGCACGGGAATTTCTTCGGCCGGGAGGTTGTGACGATTGCGCAGGGCAAACACTTCGCCCGTGACCCAATGGACCACGGTCTTGATGGGCACCCCCGCGCGCTGGGCCCGAGCAACCACCGCCTCGAAGTAGTCGGCCACGGCCCGCTCCGCGGTGAGGATGTCGGCCTCATATTCGCTCAGGTCATATTGGTCACGCATACGGCGATAGCGCGCATGGGGCAATTCGGGCAACTCGGCCCGCACGCGCTCCAACCAAGCGTCGTCGATTTGCAAAGGTGGCAAGTCGGGCTCAGGAAAGTAGCGATAATCGTGGGCTTCTTCTTTGCTGCGTTGGGGCACGGTGCGCCGCCTCGCCTCATCCCAGCCCAAGGTCTGCTGCTCCACCGTCCCCCCGGCCGTGAGCACCGCAATTTGGCGCTCGATTTCGTAGGCCACGCTCTCTTCCAAAGCCCGAAAACTGTTCAGGTTTTTGATCTCCACCCGGGTGCCCAACGACGGGCTGCCCTTGGGCCGCACCGACACGTTGGCCTCGAAGCGAATCACGCCTTTTTCCATATCCCCCGAATTGACGCCCAAGTAACGCAACAACTGCCGCAAAGCCGTGGCATAAGCCCGTACCTCTTCCACCGAATGCATGTCGGGCTCCGAGACAATTTCCAGCAGCGGCACGCCCGCCCGGTTTAGGTCCACCAAGGAATACGAGCGCCCATTCTTCTGCACGTGGGTCAGTTTGCCCGTGTCTTCTTCCAAGTGCACCCGGCGCACTCGCACCGCGCGTTCACCTTGCGCTGTGCGAATCCACAGCCGGCCGTGCTGCGCCAGCGGCAGTTCGTATTGGGAGATTTGGTAGCCTTTGGGCAGATCAGGGTAGAAATAGTTCTTGCGCGCGAACACGCTGACGGGACGGACGCGGCACTCCAGAGCCAAGGCCACGCGCAGCGCGTAATCCACTGCCTTCTCGTTGATGACGGGCAGCGTCCCGGGCATGGCCGCGCACACTTCGCACACCGCGGTGTTGGGTTCCGCGGTGGTGAGGTCCACCACAGGGCAGGCGCAAAACATCTTGGACTGGGTCTGCAACTCCGCATGCACTTCCAGGCCGATGACGGGTTCGTATTCCATGGCACACCTCGGTGGTTACCTTTCGCGGATTGGGGCGGGGGTGTCAGGCGCCGGGCCGCCACTGCGGTGGGGGCGACAAGCGCGCACCAGTCGCAGTGACCCCTACGCGCGCCGCGCGCCTTGTGAAATCCCAACGCGGTTGCCCCTTGCCCGCGGCGGTGGGGCGAGGGGCGCGGTCGGCTCGGGTTGGCTCCCCGCCCACGCGGCGACCAAGGGCGGGGGAGAGCCCGACGGTGATGGTCGGCTTGCCCCTACCCCGCGGTCGGCCATGGGCGTTTGCCCGCGCGGAGGCCGGCCAGGGCCGCTCGCGGGGCAACGCCTGCTTGTCGTGCCCCAACATCGCGCCTCAATCCGCGTCCTCCGCGGCTCCGGCCGCGTCGTCTTCGGCCGCGGGGGCTTGCGGCTCGGCCTCGGGCGCGTCGGCCAATTCGGGCAAGGCTTGCTCGATCTCGTCGGGCGATTGGCCTTTTTCGAGCCGCGAGACGATTTCGTCGAACTCGGGGCCCAGGTCTTCGCCCAGTTCCGCGCCCATGCGGCGCATCAAACGCCCCAAAGTGCGCGGATCCTTCTCCAGCGCGTCCAACGCGGTCGGATCTTCGGCCAACGCGTCCAGATCCACCTCGCTGCTACGACGCACGGCCACCCGCCCATAGCGGCGCACCACCCGCGCCGAACCACAAGCCGGGCACGTCACCGCAACTCGCCCGTATTCGGCATACGATAGCCGGATCGTAAAAGTTCGATTACAATCTTCACAGCGATAGGTGTATGCCGGCATGGGTCCGCCTCCACGGCAGAGTGACCTCGCGAGCAGGCCTCGGCTGCCTTGCAGCCCCTCGGCCGTTGGAGCGTGGCCATTATACCCGCGTTTTGAGGGGCAGCGCATGGCCAAATTTTCCCTTCCCCCCCGCCACCCGCTGTTGGTGGTGCTTTCGGGACCTTCGGGTGTGGGCAAAGACTCGGTGTTGCAACGCCTCAAGGCTCGGGGCGCGGCTTTCCATTTCGTGGTGACGGCCACCACCCGCCCGCCCCGTCCGGGCGAGCGCCATGGCGTCGACTACTATTTTTACAGCCCCGAAGAGTTCGCCCGCCTCATCGAGCAAGACGAACTCATGGAGTGGAGCATCGTCTACGGCGATTACAAGGGCATTCCCAAAAAACCAGTGCGGGACGCCTTAGCCCGAGGGCAAGACGTTATTATGCGCATTGACGTGCAAGGGGCGCAAAAGGTCCGGCGCTTGTGCCCCCAGGCTGTGCTCATCTTCCTCACCACCGAAACCGAGGAGGAGTTGGTGCAGCGCTTGCGCCGCCGTGCGACCGAAACCGAGGACGCGCTGGCCCTCCGTATCGCCATGGCCCGCAAAGAACTGGAGCACTTGCCCGAATTCGACTACGCGGTGGTCAACCGCGATGGACATCTTGACGAGGCCGTCGACGCGGTGCTGGCCATCGTTCAAGCCGAGCACCATCGGGTGCAGCATCGTCCGCCGTGTCGGTTGTGAGGAGCCGGTGCGCATGGGTTGGCCCTTGGCTCGCATTTTGGGGGAACGGCTCCGCGAACGGCCCGCGCGCGTCGCGTGGGGCCTCGTGTTGATGTGGGCAGGTCTGGCTTTGGCATGTACTTTGCCCGTCGCCCAGGACCGCCCGACCCAGCCGCGGGCATGGCCCTACTTCACCGCGGCCAGCCCCACCCCGTCGCCCGTGCCCACGGCCACGCCTACGCCGCGGCCTACACCCACGCCTACCCCGGCCGCGGCGGAACTCTGGCATGCTGGCCAACGCTTCATGCGCTACGGCGACTGGGACGCGGCCCAAGAGGCCTTCCGCACCGCGGCCGCGCGCGCCACCACCGACGCGGCGCGCGCCCAAGCCCTGGCCGGATTAGGCCGCGCCTATTACGCGGCCAAACAATGGTCCGCCGCGCTCGAGACCTTGCGCCAAGTGGTCGAGCAATATGGCCACACCCCAGCCGCGGCCGAGGCCTACACCTACTTGGGCTGGACGTATGTGCAACGGCAGCGATACGCAGACGCGGCCGCCGCGTTCGAGGCCGCCGCGGCCTTGGCCGGACCGTTGACGCCCTACTTGTACGAATGGGCCGGCGACGCGTGGTTCAACGCGGGCTTGTATGCCGACAGCGCGCGGGCCTATCAAGCCGCGCTGGACGCGCAGCCCTTTGACGAACGGGTCTTTGGCCTCTACCTGGGTTTGGCACGGGCCCAATACGAAGACCAACGCTACGATGCAGCCCACGCCACCTTCCAAACCACCCTCAACCTGGCGACCCACGACGCGCAGCGGGCCCAAACCCTCTACCACTGGGCACAAGTGCACTTCGCCCAAGATAACCGAGCCCAGGGCTATGAACTGTACCGCCAGTTGGTCGTTCAATACCCCACCAGCCCTTACGCGTATCCGGCCCTGGTGGCCCTGGTCGAGGCGCAACAGCCCGTCGACGACCTCAGCCGAGGGTTGGTGGATTTCTTCGCGGGGCAATATGGCCCGGCCATTGCCGCGCTGGATCGGGTGATTCGCGTTCAGCCCGAACACGATGGCACGCCGCATCACTACAAAGCCCTGTCTTTGCGCGCAGCCGGCGAGCCCGAAGCGGCCATCGCGGAATGGGAGCGCCTCATCACCCAACACCCCAACGACGCTTGGTGGGACGAAGCCTGGGAGCAAAAAGGCTATACCCAATGGGCTTATCTGGATGACTACGCCGGCGCCATCGCGACCTTTGAAGGCTTTGTCGCGGCTGCGCCCACGCACCCGCGCGCGGCCGACTTCCTCTTCTTCGCGGCCCAGGTGGCTGAGCGCGCGGGCGACCTGGAGCGGGCCGCCGCCCTCTGGACGCGCGTGCTGCGGGAGTATCCCGCGTCAAGCCGCGGCGGGCAGGCCGCGCGTCTGGCCGCGGTCACCCTCTATCGGCTGGGCAACTATCCGGCCGCGCAGGGGGTGCTGTACGAGGCCTTGGAAGTCGTGGCCGAACCCGAAGCGCGCGCAGGGCTCTATTTGTGGCTGGGCAAAATTGCCGCGGCCCAGGGCGACCTCGAGGCCGCCCGCGCCGCGTGGAACCAAGCCGCGTTGGCCGATCCAACCGGCTATTACAGCCAGCGCGCGCACGACCTACTGCAAGGCCGCGCGCCCTTCGAACCGCCCGCGGCTTACGACACCACCATCGATTGGGAAGCCGAGCGCCGCGCGGCCGCGGATTGGGTGCGCCAAACCTTCTTGGCCGCGCCCGGCGAAGATCTGTTGGCCCTGGGCCCCATCGCTACCGACCCGCGTTGGCAGCGCGGTCGCTTGCTGTGGGAGTGGGGCTTTTACGCGCCGGCCCGCCAGGAGATCGAAGCCCTGCGCCGAGAGTTGTACGACGACGCGCTCAACACGTTTCGCCTCATCGAGCCTCTGCGGCAAATGGGCCTTTACCGCAGCGCCATCTTTGCCGCCCGGCGAGTGTTGGACCTGGCCGGCATGGACGATTTCACCACATTGACCGCGCCGGTGTACTTCAACCACGTCCGGTTTGGCCCCTACTTTGCGGACCTGGTAGTGCCCACGGCCGAGCGCTACGGTTTTCACCCTTTGCATCTGTACGCGGTCATTCGACAGGAAAGCCTGTTTGAGGGCTTCATCGCATCGGGCGCGGGGGCGCGCGGGTTGATGCAGATTATCCCCAGCACCGGCCAAGCCTTGGCCGAGCAAGCCGGTTGGCCCCCTGACTACACGGCCGACGACTTGTATCGCCCTGTCGTCAGCGTGCGCTTTGGCGCGGCCTACTTGGCCCAACAGCGCGCCTTGTTCGACGGCAATTGGTACGCGGCTTTGGCCGCATACAACGCCGGACCGGGCAACGCGCAAGTGTGGTACGAATTGGCCGGCGATGACCCTGACTTGTTCTTGGAAGTGGTGCGATATCGCGAAACCCGCCTGTACATTCGGCACATTTATGAAATCTATGAACTGTATCGCTATTTCTACGCGCGCAACCCGTAACAGACCGGACCGCGCGCCCCACCGGAGGCAAAAGAAAAGCCGGGGCGTCAACCCCGGCGCGCCATGGGCATGGTGGGGCTCGAACCCACACGCCGTCGCCGGCACAGGATCCTAAGTCCTGCGCGTCTGCCAATTCCGCCACATGCCCATACCGCCGTTATTATACCAACAAAGGCCCTTAGCCGATCATCTCGATCCATTCCCCGGCGATGTAGCCATGGCCCCAGTGGGTTTCGACCCAACGGGCCACTTTGTTGAGCACCCGCTGGGTGAACGCGGCCTCGTTGCTTACATGGGCGCAGGCGATCAGCGCCTGGGCCGGATCGTCCAGATAATCCACCTCCGCGACCGAAATGTTGAATTCTCGCTGCAATCGCTGCAGCAACGGGCGTAACGCTCGGCGCTTGTCCTTGAGCGAGGCGCTCATGTCCAACTGAAGGTGCAACGTCAAGACCCCAACGGGCATGGGACATCCTCCCGGCGTGGCCTGTGCGGCCCGTTATACCACAGCCCGCGACTCTCATCTGGCTTTTCCTTTTTCGCGCCCGGGCCACGGTATAATATCCGCCGCCAACAGGCCCCTAAGGCCTGAACGTGGTGGATCCCCGGCGGATGGTAGCCGCCAAGGAGGCTGGCATGGAATCCTCTCGTCCCATCGGGCTGCGCGTCGTCGAAGTCATGGCCGCGCTCAGTATGGCCATCGCGCTGTGGATGGTGATGGCCTACGCGCCCATGGAGCGCACCATGGGCATTGTGCAAAAGGTGTTCTATTTTCATGTGGCAGCCAACTGGTTGGGCATGTTGAGTTTCATCATCGCGGCCATTGCCGCGGTGATTTATTTGTTCACCCGCGACCGCAAATGGGATGCGCTGGAAGTCGCCGCGGTAGAAATCGGCTTGGTGTTCGCCTTCATCGGCGTGGTCTCGGGCTCCATCTGGGCTCGGCCCATTTGGAACACGTGGTGGACTTGGGACCCCCGGCTGACCACGGTGACCATTATGCTGCTGGTGTATGTGGCCTACTTCATGTTGCGCCGCGGCATTGACGACCCTGATCGGCGGGCGCGGTTTGGCGCGGTTTACGCGATCGTGGGCATGTTGTCGGTGCCGTTGACCTTCTTCTCGGTGCGCATCTACCGCACCATTCATCCCGTGGTGGTGGGCAAAAACGAGGCCGGGGCCCAAGGTGCCTTTGACATGACCGTAGCCATGCGCCATACTCTGTTCATGAGCCTGTTCGCGTTCACAGTGTTGTATGTGGCCCTGCTCTGGCATCGTTATCGCTTGGGCCGCGCCGCGGACCGGCTCGAAGAAGAACGCCTGCGCTTGATGGAGTGAGCCATGCATCAGACGCCCGACACTTCCTTTTACTTCTACCTGGGTCAGGCCGTCATTCTGGGCGGTATTGTGTTGTATTTGGTTAGCCTGTGGTGGCGACAGCGCGAACTGCAAGCCGATTGGGATGCCCTGCAGGCTTGGGATGAGGATCGTGACTGAACGGCCGGGGCCCCCATGAACGGCTCGGCAACCGATCGACACCGCTTTTTGCGCACGCGGCGCTCAGTTCGGCGTTTTGCCGACCGTCCTGTGCCTGACGACGTGCTGCGGCGGGTGCTCGACACCGCCCGCTGGGCGCCTTCGGCCCACAACCGCCAACCCTGGCGCTGGGTCGTGCTCCAATCGCCCGCGGTGCGGCAGGCCCTGGCCGACGCCATGGGCGAGGCGTTTCGCCGCGATCTGGAAGCCGACGGCTTGCCCGCGGCCGAGATCGCGGCCCGGGTTGCACGCAGCCGTCAACGCCTGCTTACCGCGCCGGTGGCGCTGCTGCTGGCCGCGGACCTGAGCGTTGGCGATGTTTACCCCGACGCCAAACGGCAGCAAGCCGAACGGCTCATGCTGATCCAGAGCGCGGCGCTGGCCGGGCTGCAAATGCTGTTGGCCGCCCACGCGGAAGGCTTGGGCGGTGTGTGGACTTGTGGTCCCCTGTTCGTCCCTGACTTGGTGCGGCAGGTGCTGCGCTTGCCTGCCTCGTGGGAGCCCCAGGCCCTGTTCTATTTGGGGTATCCGGCCCACAGCCCGGCCCCACCCCCGCGCCAGCCATTGGATGCCCTGGTGATGTGGATGTGATCCCTGGGTGCCGTGAGCCGAACCCGGCGTGGCGCGGCTGCCCATGGCCTCCACCGGTAGGGTCGTCCCCCTGTCGTGACCCCGCCCGCCTCACGGCCCCAAAGGGAAGAATCCCCGTTGGCGCACGGCCTCGACCACCGCGGGGTCCACATACACCTCGATGGGGCGGCCGTCGGGCTCGGTCCAGCCCAGGCGCAGTTGGATGGGCGTTTGGACGGGCACCCGGCCGGTGCAATAGGCCCGGGTCGGATAATCGGGCAGCGTGTGGCAGTTCAGCGCCGCGCCGTTGATTTCCACATAGAACGTCCCCGGGTAGGGGATGTTCTCGAAGACATACCGCAGCACTTGTTGACCATCGACCACCGCGAGGCCGGAACTGTACAAGCAGGGCATCGGCGTGCCGTCGGCACACAAGCCGCCAAAGCCGTAACGGGTGCCGTTGGGAAAGGCCGTGGCCGTCGCGGTCATGTAGGGCGTGGCCGTGGCAATGCGCCGTGGCGTGGGCGAAGGGGGTGTGCCTGTCATGGTGGCACGGGCCGTGGGGTGGGGCGTATGGGTGCCTTCGATCACGGTGGCGGTAGGGGTGATCGGCCGCGTGGGCGAAGGGCGGGGGGTGAACGTCGGGGGCAACCGGAACGGTGTCGAGGTCGGCCGGCGCGTCGCGGTAGGCGAAGCGGGCGGCGTGGTGGGCAGCAACCCGGCGACGGTCTGACAACCAGCCAGGGCCAGGGCCAACAGCCCGGCCACCAATGTTGTCGTCCCCCAAAACCAAGCCTGACGAAGCATGGCACACCCCCAAAGCGCGCGTTTATGTGTTGGTTTGCTGCAAATAGACCGTGCGAATCGGGAAGGGAATTTCGATGCCCGCGGCGTTGAAGGCGTCGAAAATGGCTTGGACAGCCTGGCTTTGGGCCTCGGGCGGTACGATTTTGTGGGCCTCGATCCAGAAATACACGGTCAGGTTGATGGAAGAATCGCCGAATGTGTGGAACCAAACAAAAGGTTCAGGCTCCGCGAGCACATGGGGCAGCCCACGCACGGCGTCCAGCGCGACTTGGCGCACCTTTTCCAGGTCGCTGTCGTAAGCCACGCCCACCTCAACGCTTACCCGGCGCCGCGGGGTGCGGGTGAAATTGACGATGGACGAGGTGAACACATCGGCGTTGGGGATGAGCACCAGCCGGCCGTCCAAAGTGCGCAGTTCGGTGGCCCGCAAGTTGACATCCTCCACAATGCCGGTGTAACCCTGCACCTCGATGAGATCGCCCATGTCAAAAGGTTGCATGAGCAGAAGCAGCACGCCCGCGACCAAGTTCTTGCTGACATCTTGCAAGGCAAAGCCCAGCGTGAACCCCACAATGCCCAAGCCGGCCAAAAACGCGCTGATCTGAAAGCCCACCTGCTGCAGGGCCATGGCGATGGTGAGGCCGATGAGCCCCCAGCGGGTCAACCGGGCCAGCAGCAAGCCGACCTCTTCGTCGACTTTGCGGCCCCGCAGCCAGCGCGAGAGCGCGTTGGCCAAGATGGCCGACAAGTAGATGCCGACGACCAGAATGACCAGCGACGCGAACAAATCGGGCAAAAACGAAAGGGCTTTGTCCAGCCAAACTTCCCAGGTGAGCATAACGGCCTCCTTATGGGTGGGTGGCGAGGCGAGAGGAAGGGTCCTTAGGGCCCGGTAGCAGCCGCGGGTGGCGCTGTGGGCACGCGGAAGGCCAACACCCGGTTGCCGCTGGCCTCGGTCAGCCAGAGATTGCCGTCCGCGTCCACGTCCAAACCGTTGACCACCCCCAGCGCGGCTCCGGGGCCTTCTTCCCAGGTGAACAAGGGATTGCCTTGTGCGTCGAAGACCAGCACCCGTCCGGCTTCGGGGTCAGAGGCATAGACCCAACCTCGTGCGTCCACGGTCAGGTAGGGCTTGTTCTCGACCCCTTGGCCATACCAGCCGGGCACTTCCCACTCCCGCACGAAGGCCAGGGTGTGCTCATCGACCAAAGTGAGCACCTGGATGCGCTGGTTCCAGGTGTCGGCCACATAGAGCAGGCCGTCCGCGTCCACGGCCAGGCCCACGGGCTCTTCGAATTGGCCGGGGCCCAAACCGCTGCCACCGATATGGGTCAGGTAACGGCCTTCGCTGTCCAGCACGACAATGCGTTTGTTGCCCGTGTCGGCGATGTAGACCCGGCCGGCCGCGTCGACCGCGACATCGCGCGGGCCGTAGAACGCGGGCTGGGCCGCGTCGGGCAAGGTGTCGACCACCACGAGCCGTTGCCCGTCAGGGGCGAATTTTTGCACCCGGTGGTTCCACGTGTCCGCGACCCACACACTGCCATCGGGCGCGACGGCCAAACCCCACGGCTCGTTGAACACGCCAGGCTCGCCAGTCGCGTCTTGGGACGCGCCCCACACGGCCACGGCCGCGTGCGCGGCCGGATCCCAATGGACGATGCGATGGTTGTAGGTGTCGGCGATGTACAGGGTACCGTCTGGGGCTACGGCGACATCTCGCGGGGCCAGCAATGTGCCCGCGGTGCCCACTTCAGGCCCCACCACGGCTTGCACGGGCAAGACGACTCGCCGGCCCTCGAAGGGGTCCTTCTCTTGAGGCAACATGACGGTCGCGGTGCCGAATTCCCAAATTTTGGCCGCGACATCGTTGCGCACATACAGACGCATGGTGTCCGCGGGGCTCCAATTGGAAGGGCGGAGGTCTTTGCCGGTGACTTGATTGTAGAGGGTGAAATCGCGATGGAGCCAAATTTGGAACAGCGCGGCGCGCATGGCCGGGTTGCGCAGTGCATTGAGGATGCGCTCCCAGGTCAGCCCCCGATAATCTTCGGTAGGCCACACCATGCGTTGGTAATCGAAGCGCACATAGCGGTTGGCTACGATGGGCTCAATCTGGGCGTAGTTCTTCGCGCCGACCAGAATGACGGGGACTTCACGCAGGCTGCGGTCGGGATTGGCCCCGTAGAAGCGCTGTTGGGTGTAGTGTCGCAGATACCAACTCAACGGCCACGAAACCGCATCGTCGTAGGCCACGGGCAGATTGTCCACCCCATCGTAGGCCCGTTCCGCGATGAGTTCGATTTGTTCCATGGCCACGCGCACACCGTGCGCCGCGTGGGCATAGACCAAGAATTCGTTGGCTTGGTCGTAGTTAATGTACGCGGCTTGATACGCGGTGTGCCAGGTGAACCCGGCCAGCACGCCGAAAAAGGCCAAGCCCAAGGCCGCGCTGAGGGCGCTTTCGCGCACGCGCGCGCTCAGGCGCACAACCCCATAGCCGGTCAGCAGCGCGGTCAACGCGTAGAGCAGGAATTCGCCCGTGGCGCGTAACTGTTCCAGTTCCTTCCCTTGGAAAGGCGGCGTGGGGCCCAAGACGCGCCCCAGGCCGCGGCCCATGGCCAGCGCGAAGGTCACCAACAGCAACAAGAGCAGACCGAGCGCATCGCGTTCCGCGCGCGCACGAGGCAGTCGTTCGACCATGCGCCCCAGCCACCAACCGGTCAGCAGAATCATCGGCCAAGTGATGTGCACGGTAAGCCAGGGCATTTTTTCGCCCGCGATGGTATACGCGACCACGCTGGTCAGGCTCCAAAACGCCAGCAAGGCCACCAGACGGCGCTGGCTGGGGTCCTCCTCGGGGGAGGCTGTGTTGTTCGCGCGCCTCTCGCGCCGCGCGTTGCGCCACCTGCGCCAGTTTCTACCCCAATGGCTGCTCAAGCGGCTCAAACTCGCGCCCAAAAAGCCCAACGCGGGCAAATATTCGTAAATGGGGATGTGGATGACCAGGTAGTAATACCACGGCTGATTGCCCCGCTGCACATCTTGCTGCTCGAGCCAATAGCCCAGTGAGCCGACCAAACCTGAGAAGAACCCTTGGCCGTTGGTGAAGAGCGAGGTGTAAAGCACCACGAACACGGCCCAAAACAACGCGGCCTGGGGCCACCAGCGCCGCAGGTCCCACAACCAAGCGACCAGGCCTACGCCCAGCGCGGTCAGCAGCAGAATGACGGTCGCGGTGATGCCCACTTGGGGCCACTGGGTGCTGGTGGCGTTGCCGCCAGTGGCCGCGACGACCAGTGGGGCCAACATGGGCAACACCAGGCTGAATTGCAACACAATGAGGTGGGTCTCCCGCAAGCGGCGCAAACCGCGCCAATCGTAGCCGGTGAACAACAGCCCCAGCGCGGCGGCGAACGCGATGCCAGCCAAGGCCAAAAAGAACTGGCCATAGGGCGAAAAGCCCAGTATTCGGCGCACTTCTTCGCCCTCGGTGGTGCGCAGGGTAACGCCTTGCGCGCTCAGTTGGGACAAGCCCACCTCGGTTAGGACCGCGAACCCGGCCAAGATCAGCGCGGCTACCAGCGCGAACATGAACGTGCGTCGCCGCAATGGGACGCGCCATTCATCAGGTGCGGCGAGCACCCGCTGCACCACGCCCAGCCCCAAGAAAATCAGCGCCTGGGCGGTGTAAATGAACGCGGTTTCTTTGGCCGTAAAGTGCAACACCAGCGCGGCTGTGAGCCAATAGAGATAACGCTCCCGACCGGTTTCCAAATAGCGCAGCATCGCCCACAGGGTGACCACGCCGAACAAGACCACAAAGGCTTCGTTGCGCGCGTAGCGGCCGTAGTACAACATGTAGGGCGAAATGAGCATTAACCCGGCCGCGAACAGGGTTCCCCAGCGCCCCAGGTATCGTTGCCACGCCCATAAGAACGCAATGGCCAGCACCGCGGCCAAGGCGTGAGGCACGCGCGCGGTGAAATCGTTGTCGCCGAACAAGAAATAGGACAGCGCGATGAGATGAAACTGCAGCGGGCCGTGCATCATGGGGGTGTGCTGGTAGCCCCGGCCCATGTAGAACTGCCACGAATAGTATGTGTGCAAACTCTCGTCGTGGCTCATCACCCGCTGGCCCAAGTTGACGAATCGGGTGAGCACGGCCAGCAGCACGATGAGCGCGAACACGGCCAGGCCGCGGCTCACGGGCCAGCCCGGCAATAGGGCTTGCTCCAACCACGAACGGGTGGTGGAACCGTTGGGGGCTTGAGAAGTCATGGTACGCCCTCATGGAGAAAATAAAGCCGTTCGCCCGCCATCCGCCGGTGGACCTCGATATTATACCCGAGCCCATGGCGGGCGATGGTACAATCGAAACGCGGCTTTGCCCTTGCCATTTTGGCCCGTTCGCGGGCCCCAACGGAGGAGTTCCCCATGCCTGTAAAACCCGCTGACCAAGTGCCGGTGCAGCCTGTGCAGGCCGGCCAAGGGGTGACCATGCAAGTGTTGATCGGCCCGGACGAAGGTCCGCATTTCGCACTGCGGCGTTTTACCATCCGCCCCCGCGGCTGGATGCCCCGCCACACCAACCGCGTGGAACACGAGCAGTATGTGCTGCAAGGCCGCGGGCGCATCGCCATCGATGATCAAGTGTTCGAGGTGCAGGCGGGCGATGTGGTGTTCATCCCCGCGGGCGCGGCGCATTGGTATCGCAATATCGGCGAGGAAGACTTCGTCTTTTTGTGCGCGGTGCCCAACCTGCCCGATGAGATCGTCATTCTCGATCCGAACGAACCCGAAGCCTGAGGCAGCATGATGGCTTCTTGGTGGCTTGACGCGTCGTCCGCTCTACAGCCCACTGGGCCGTGGTCGTCTTCCGACCGCGGGGGCTTGGGCCCCAATGCGCCTGTGGTGATCAGCGCCGAAGTGGCCGAAGCGTTGCAGCGTGGGCACCCCGTGGTGGCCCTGGAGAGCGCGGTCATCACCCATGGCCTGCCCGCGCCCTATAACTTGCAAGTCGCGCTGGACATGGAAGAGGAAGTGCGGGCTGCGGGCGCGGTGCCCGCGACCATTGGCGTGTGGGAAGGGCGCTTGGTGGTAGGCCTGAGCCCAACGCAGATTGAAAGTTTGGCCCAAATGGCCCACGACCTCCGCGCGCGGCACCGGCATCTGACCGCGCGCCCTGACTTCCGCTTGGTCAAGGTCAGCGTGCGAGACTTCGCGCCCCTGCTTGGAGCCCAGGACACGCGCTTGTTCGGTGGCACCACTGTGGCCGCCACATTGGCCGCGGCCCATTGGGTGGGCATCCGCTTCTTCGCCACCGGCGGCATTGGAGGCGTGCATTATGACCCGCCCTACGATATTTCGGCCGATCTGCCCCAATTGGCGCGCACCCCGCTATTGACGGTGTGCGCGGGGGCGAAGGCCATTTTGAATCTGGATGCGACCTTGGAATACCTCGAGACCTGGGGGGTGCCCGTAGTCGGCTATGGTACCCGCACGTTCCCGGCCTTTTACAGCAGCGACAGCCCCTGGACGCTGCGCTATCGGGTCGACACGCCGCGCGAAGCCGCCCATCTGATGGGTGCCCACTGGTCGTTGCGTATGCCTTCCGCGGTGGTGCTCGCCGTGCCCCCACCCGAACACGCCGCGTTGAAATACGACTATGTGCGCAAACTCATCACCGTCGCGCTGCAAGAGTTGCACGAACAGAACGAGCGCAACCGCAAGGCCAATCAGCCGCTCATTCGCGGCGCGGCCGTCACCCCTTGGCTGTTGCAGCGGCTGACCGAACTGAGCGACCAACGCACCTTGCAGGCCAACCTGGCCTTGTTGCGTCACAACGCTCGAGTGGCCGCGCAAGTGGCGCGCGCCTGGGTCAACTGGCAGGCCCAAGTCCAGCATCATCCTCCGACTCAATAGGAGCCCCGACCATGCGCGTGGGCCAAAATCCGGCCAAATCCCTCACCCAGGCACCCAAACCGCGGCGCATCACGGCCGTGTTGCTCACCTATGTGCCCTACCTGAGCGGCTACTACGCCCAAAGCCTGGATGTCTTCCGCGCCACCTTGGAAAGTCTGCATCGTCACACGGCCGAGCCCATCGACGTGCTGGTCTTCGACAACGCCAGTGGGCCCGAGATGCGGGCTTTTTTGCAAGAAGCCCACGCCGCGGGTCGCATCCAATATCTCATTCTGTCGGACCGCAATTTGGGCGTCGTCGGCGCGTGGAACATCGCGTTTCAAGCCGCGCCCGGCGAAATCATCGCGTATGCGGATGGGGATGTGTTCTTTCGGCCGGGCTGGCTTTCGGCCGCGCTGCGCATTCTCGAAACCTTCCCCCGGGTGGGCATGCTCACCGCGCGGCCTTTTGCCGCCGAGCCCAGTTTGTGGACCGCCACCCGCGCTTGGGCCGAGCGCGAGCCCGAGGTCCGCGCGGAGTGGGGGCGCTTCGTGCCCTGGGAGGTCTTCCGCGACTTCAACCTGAGCCTGGGTCAAGACGAGGCCCAGATCCGGGCAGCCTATGAAACTGCCCGCTTCTTGCGCCTTACATACCGGGGTGTCACGGCCATTGCTGGCGCGTCGCACTGGCAGTTTGTGGCCTACAAACGAGTGCTGCAAGACGTGCTGCCCCTGGACTACACCCGGCCCATGGGTTCCGACGTGCGCAATTTAGATCGAGCGCTCAACGAGCGGGGTTATTTGCGGCTGATGACGCCTGAGCCTTGGGTGGATCACATGGGCAACACCCTGCCCCCCTACGCGCGGGCCTTTTTGGGGACGGGCTCCGCGGCCGGCCCTGCTGCCACGCGAACCGGCCCGCCGCGTTGGGCCCAGTGGCCGCCGGTGCGCAAGGTGCTCCTCGCGCTTTATCACCGCATCTTTCGGCTGTATCACGGGGGAGGCTAACGGCCGCTTTTGGGCCGCGCGCCCTGGGCGCCGTGGGTGGTCCCTCTGTGCTATACTTGCACGCGGGAGGTACGCCGTGCCCATCCTGCGTCCCAACGCGCTGGAATTCATCAGCCATTCGCCCCAACAAACCCGCCGGGTAGCCATGCGCTTAGGCGCGCGGCTCGAGCCCGGTATGGTGCTGGCCTTGTCCGGTGATTTGGGCAGCGGCAAAACCACCTTTGTGCAGGGGTTGGCCCAAGGTTGGGGCGCGTTGGATCCGGTGACCAGCCCGACATTCATTTTGATCAATGTCTACCGTCGTGCTGGTGGCCAACCGTTCTTCCATTTGGACGCTTATCGTCTGGCTGGCCCCAGCGAAGCCTGGGAACTGGACCTGCCCACTTTGTGGGACCAAGGCCCGCTGGTGGTCGAGTGGGCGGACCGCATTGAAGGCCTGCTCCCGCCCGACCGGATGGACATCCGCTTTCGTTGGATGGACGACTTGAAACGTTATTTGTTGTTCGAAGCGCGCGGGCCGCGGGCCCTGACCCTGCTGCAAGCGCTGCGGCGCGATTTGCTGGGGAGTTGAGTCATGTTGCTGGCCGTGGACACGTCTTCGTTTCAGACGGGGCTGGCTTTGTATGATGGCGCGCGCGTGGTGGTTGAGGTGCTTTGGCCCGCGCCGCGGCGCCACACGGTGGATTTGGCGCCTATGGTGCGCCGGGCGCTGCGGTGGGCCGCCATTGACAAACCGCGCGCTTTGGCCGTTGCCACGGGGCCTGGCGCGTTCAGCGGCCTGCGCGCGGGCATGGCCTTGGTCAAGGGGTTGGCCTTGGCTTGGCAAGTGCCTGTGGTAGGCGTGTTCACCTTGGACGTGGTGGCCGCGGCCATCCCGCCCGAGGCAGGCGTGCCCTTGGTCGCCGCGGTGCCCGTCGGCCGGGGACGCTTGGCCGCGGCGTGGTATCGCACCCGGGGCAAACAATGGCGGGCGGAGAGCCGCCCCGAGTTGTTCAGCGCGGAGCGGCTCAGCCAGCGCATTCAAGAGCCGACCATCGTCTGCGGTGAGTTCACGGCCGAAGAGCGTGATCTGCTGGCCCAGAACCCGCATATTCGCTTGGGCGGCCCAGCCCAGTGCGCGCGGCGGGCCGGCTTTTTGGCCGAACTGGCCTGGCAATCGTGGCAACGGGGCCATGTCGACGACCCCGCCACCTTGGTGCCGTTTTATGTCACGACCCAAACCGCGTTCCCTGTCTAAGGCCACCGCGCCGCTGTCGCGGCCTTGGCGTCTGCGCCCCATGCGCGAAGCCGATGTGCCCGCGGTCGCGGCGTTGCATCAGGCGAGTTTTGCCGCGCCTTGGACCCCGCGCATGTGGCAGCACGAGGTGCGCGCGGCCAGCAGCCGTGTGTGGGTGGCCGCGCGTCCCATGGCCCACGGTGACCAGATCCTCGGCGTGGTGGTGCTGTGGCTTTTGCCACCCCCCGAGGCCGAGATTGCCACCCTGGCGGTTCAGCCCGCGCACCGGCGGCAGGGCATTGGCCGCGCCCTGCTGCAGCAGGCGCTGGAATACGCGTGCGCGCAAGGCCCGGTACAACGGGTCTTCTTGGAAGTGCGGGCCGACAACACGGCCGCGCAAGCCTTGTATCGGGCGTTTGGCTTCGCGGTGGTCGGCCGGCGTCGCGGTTACTATCGCACCCCTCAAGGCCGCGTCGACGCCCTCATCATGCGCCGAGAATGCGGTTTGCGGAGCCCACTGCCATGACCCTGTGGACCTCGCTGGACGCGGTCGCTGCCGCGGTGCGGGCTTGCCAAAAGTGCGCGCTGCACCGCACCCGCACCCACGCTGTGCCTGGTGAGGGGCCGGCATCCGCGCGCATTATGCTCATTGGCGAGGCGCCGGGCTATCACGAAGATCGCAGCGGGCGCCCCTTCGTCGGTGCCGCCGGCAAACTGCTGGAACGCTTGCTGGCTCGGGCCGGCCTGCGCCGGGAGCAGGTCTTCATCACCAACATCGTCAAATGCCGCCCGCCGAAGAACCGTGACCCGCGGCCCGAAGAAATCGCGGCCTGCCGCCCTTATCTGCAGGCCCAAATCACCTTGTTGGACCCGGCCCTCTTGTTCACATTAGGCCGCTTCGCGTTGCAATACTTCTTCCCTGGCGCGCGCATTGGGCAAATGCACGGCCGAGCCGTTCAACGCGGTCAACGCTGGATCGTGCCCATGTATCACCCCGCGGCCGCGCTTTATCGCCCAGCCCTGGCCCAGGTGCTGGAGGACGATTTTGCGGCCGTGGCGCCTTTGGTCGCCCGCGTGCTGCGAGCGCCTGGGCCCGCGAATCACCCCGACGGAGGAGCGTAGCGCATGGCCCACTACTTGGTGACCGGCGTGGCCGGTTTCATCGCCAGCCGCACCGCGGAAATGCTGTTGGCTCAAGGGCACCAGATCACGGGCGTGGACAATCTCAACGCGGCCTATGACGTGCGCCTCAAGGCCTATCGGCTGCGCCGCCTGAAGGCCCATCCTCGGTTCCGCTTCTGGCTATTGGATGTGGCGCAG
>Ga0256914_1000713_pt1 | contig 32162 bp, 27 predicted proteins | sample HulkmetaG_FD_191571 | JGI IMG/M metagenome (GOLD analysis project Ga0256914, IMG submission 191571) | Hydrothermal chimney microbial communities from Main Endeavour vent field at the Juan de Fuca Ridge, Pacific Ocean - Hulk | ecosystem: Environmental > Aquatic > Marine > Hydrothermal vents ... | reverse complement strand
TTGCCATCCGCTACGGGTCTCGTTCATGGAGCCGATAAAGCCAAGCTTGCGACCGTCGGCCAGCTCAATCACACCCGCCTTCCCGTGCAGAAAACCACAAACACTATCCGGTGCCACGCGCACGGCATGGCCGTGCTTCTGAAGGAAGGCATCCAGCCTGCGGTAGCGATCCCGGTTCAGCAGCGCCTCGGCCTCCAGGGCGCGCTCGTTCCAGCGGCCGAGCATTTTAGCTTCACGCAGTTGGGCAACCCTGAGATCATCTGGATGAATATCCACGTTACAGACGATCTTTACTTCTGGGATTTCTTCCAACAGCTCGTTGGCCACCTCGAACAGGGAACTGGTGAAGTAGCCTGCTATGCGCTTGTAGCTACGCGCACCTTTCAAGTGCTCGAGCAGAAAAGAATGATCAAGCCGATGGGTGCGTGAGGAAAAGCGGCGAATCGTCATGGCTCAGGCATTACCAGCCTGGTACTCATCCAGAGGAACTGACTTCCCCATTGCCTTTTCAATCAAGGTTACCAAACGCTGTCGTCGGTCTTCCACAAATGCCTCGAAGTCGTCTGCCCTCAACAATTCTGGAGAAAGGGCATGGCTTTCCAGTATCCGATCCATTTCAGAATCGGAAAGCTGTACCTGCTTTTCCTGTTGGATCTTTTTCAGATACCGGGAAGGTGCATCTCCGCCAATTTTTCGATTGGCCTTATAGGAGATCATGGTTTTATTCAGAATACAGTCATAGACTTCACGGGCAATTCCCTTCTTCTCGCACCATGCCTTGGGGAAGATATGATGAATGTCGAGGGCAATTTCCTGTGCATCCAGTTCCTGAATGCCTGCTTTCCAGAACCAATCTTGAGCACCTTCGCGCAGCACCAGCACATTGATAGCCTTATAGGCCGCACTCAACCGGGAACGCAGGGTATCCAGACGCTCCACCTGGAAGGTTGCGTCGCGCACAGTTCTAGGCAATGCCTTCTCGTCATCGAACCATGCAAGCAACTCTTCGTAATCGTTGGCCATGCGGGTTTCCACAGCGCCACCGTACAGTTCGCCGAGCACTCCGCACCAATACCACCGGGCCAGCTTGTCGTAGATTCTGGGTTCCAGCCAGCGCTCCCTCAGCCGAGACATTACCGCCGCCAGGGGCACCAGCTGTGTGCTGTAGGGCAGCTCGCGCCGGTCGAAGAAACATTCCTTCTTGAGAAAACGAGCTGCCAGTCGGAATCCTTCTTCTATTGCATCGGCATGTTTCTTCCAAGCCGCCAGCGGAAGTTGCAATACATCCGCCCGTTTAGCGCTCACCGGTCGTACCTGCTTACCACTTTTCCCCGCCTCCAGATCTTGCAAGCGTAACTCGTGGGTATGCAGCAATGTAACTGCCTGCAAGAATTCAGGCGCTTCGATCCCCTTCAACAGGGGTTCCTGTTCGAGCCGTTCCTTGCGAGACACAACCTTGCGAATGTCCGATCCGAACCAGTCGTCTCTCAGGTTGTAGCCATCGGCGGCATAGCTGGCAGTAATCAGCTCGAACACAGAAAGTTGGACGCCGCCGGTATTGACCTTTTCGAACACTAGGCAGACGGCTTCCTTGCTGGTCTCCTTTTTCAACTCGATGATGGGCAGCTGATAGCTACGAAAGGCATTGATGATCTGTTCCCGGAATTTCATGTAGTCGGGAAAAGATTCTGGTGCAACCTTGTGCAGGGTTATCTCCCAGTCATCGGAATTCATGATCTGGTCGCAGGGAAAGAGGAGCTGTTGGCACTCCAGATCTCGCGTGGAGAGGTCCAGAACCACATCACGGCCAAAGTTAGTACGCAATTGCCGGTTTTCATCCACAGCCACGATGGCCTCGTCCAAGGCATAGGGCGCTTCCAAGACATGGTGGATGTCGAAGTAATAGTGCCGTTGAATGTGCTTGCCCTTGCTGGTTCGGGTCTGCACCGGTGTGGTGAGTGTGACAGCCTGGGTGAGGGTGGTGAGGCGCTGCTGGCCGTCCAGAATCAGTTGTTCTGGCTGCACATCCTGACTGATGCGCCCTTCCAGACCCTCCACAGGGCGGGTCTGAAAGCGAACTTCCCCACCCGTTTCCAGCAGCATCACCGCGCCAATGGGGAAGGAACGGGCAATGCTGACAAGAAGATCGCGAATATGGTCGTCATCCCAGACCCAGCCACGCTGAAAATCAGGCAACTGAATATTGCCACTGGTGATGTCCCGCAGAATATCGTTCAGCGTGAGTTTCGTGCTGTCGAAGGTAGTCATGATTACTGCCCCAATGCCCGTAAGTTCTTCAACCGCCCCCCAAGGACTTCTGCGGCGTCGCGCACTTCAGGTTCGGGCGCCTTGCGCTCGATAAAGGCGAGCATGTCGATCAGCAGCGGTCGGATGTCGAGGAAGTCCGGTAGGTCCTCTTGCAACTGTCCGATCACGACCTGGGGTTCGGTTTCTGCCAGCAGTTGTTGCAGACCGATAATGAGCCTCCCTAGCCAGGTGGGTCCGATCTCGGTGCTGTCAGTGAGGTCACGGGACTTGAATTCGGTGATGCGTTTGAGCCGGGCTTTGTTGGCCTTCATGTTGCCCATCACCTTTGTATAATCCTGCACCCGGAAAGCTTTGGCGAAATTCTGGTAGTTATCCAGCTTGCTGGCGCCGGTGGTCTCCATATCCATCATACGCAGGTAGAAACGCTGGATGCCGTTGATCTTGGCCCAGGTTTCCGCGCTCAACCCTTCGGGCACCAGCAGGCTGTTGGCGGCTTCGGCAGCCTGTTGCACGATCTCATCCACCACCGTGGTTTCACCCCTTGCGCGTGGGCGCAGCGCAAAGGTGGTGACATCCTCGCCGCCGATGGTGGTGTAGGCGGTGAGCACCTTGAGCGCTGCGGCGTACCCGGCCATTTGCAGGTCAGAATCGTTGAAAACAGGCTCGCCGTGCTTGTCTTTCACCTCGTCGTTGAGGTGCATCATGGTCTCGATCTGACGCTGGACCTCGGCCCGCACCGCAGGCAGGATGCGCTGCTTGAAGCCGGCGCGATCGCCGGCCGGGCGCTTGCGCAGCATCAGGATTACCGTGCCCTGCACATAGCCGCCTTTTTTCAATTCTGAGGTGGTCTCGGTGGCGATATACCAGGCTGCCACGACTTGCAGACCCGCCGCCCAGAAGATGCCCACCATGTCGGACCAGACGCCAGTGTCCTGATGTGTGAACATGACGCATTGCATACCGTTGTCCGGCATGTGTTCAGCCATCGCCTTGTAGGCATCTACCATTCCGCGCCGGAAGTCGTCACCGGAGCCCTTGATCGCCAAAGCGCGCCGGGAGTCCCATGTCCACTCATCGAACGGCTTGGGGGGATTCTTGCGCAGCCATGCAATGAAGAACTCGGTGATTTCGTGGTAATTCACCGCATCCGCGTAAGGAGGATCGGTTACCCAATACTCGCAATCTTGCGCAGGCTTATCTGCCGTTGATGAGATGACAGAGCGTTCAACAGAGGGCAGCACCACTTCTGCCATCTTGAACGATGAGGGACCAAAGCCTAACCAGGCACGTGTAGCATAGTTATAGAATGTATTTAGCGCTTGATTTGAAAATACGCCTACAGGACCACCCAGCCCTCCGCCCTGGCTAGGCTTCCATCGGCTAAGCTTTGAGTTGAAATCCGCCATCTTTGCAATATTGAGCCAACCAAGTTGTGGTGCCGATGACTGGCGCCATGTCTTGATGGAGATAGCCTGGAGTAACAACTGCCTCGCGTTGAACAAATGATGCCAATAGGTCCAGCCGCGCTCGCGACCAAGGCGTGTCGTCTCATCTCCCGGCTCGATTTCCATGTCCGGCACCAGACCCTCGATCTGCCAGCGGGCGAGGTTTTCTGCCACGATGCTCTCGACCTTCCGCTCCCGCTCCAGGTCGGCCTCGGTGGCCGAGGCGAAGAAGGTCTCCTGCCGCGACTTGTCCAGTGTCTCCTTCCTGATCCACTGGATGGCATAGAGCCGCTCCTGGAAGATGTCGTCGGGCCGGGGCTTGAAGTCGTGTTTCTCCCAGCGGCGTAGCTTGTTGCCGGTTGTTCCGTCGGGTAAACGGTAGTCGCCACGCAGGGTCTTGATGGGGGTGCGATAGGTCTTGCCGTCCAGCTCATAGACAAGGGCGCCATCCTGAACCGTACCTTTTTCGGCTGCCTTGAGTTCAGTGTCGGATACGCCACTTACCACTTCGATATCGAAGCGCTTGCTGTCGTAGTTAGGGATTAGCCTGGCAATGGCCCCTTGTTTTGGCGAGATGACCCAGCTTGGCGACATAGGCACCAACCAGCCAGTCTCGGGGCAGCGGGTCTCCAGGCAGTAGAGGTAGGCCTTGGCACGGTTGCCGTGCTCGTCGTGCTCGATGCCGAGGGCCGTGATTTCCTTGTCCACTGCCTCTGCGACCTTGCGCTGTGCTTGTTCGATCTCGGCGCGCCGCTCGGGTGAAGCGCCGATGATATTGAGCGCCCCCCAGGTCAGCATGCAGGCGATGGGGTTGAGGTCCGAGGCGTAGACATCGGCACCTAAGCGCGCCGCCTCGAAGGGAATGGAGCCGCCGCCACAAAAGGTGTCGCCAACTCGGGGGCGGTGGCCATAACGCAGAATGCCCAGCTGTTCCACCAGCTCCTGATGGGACCAGGCCTCGATACCCAAATGTGCGTAGTGACGGTTGACGGCGGGCCAGATGGGTGCATAGAGCCAGTCCTGATCCACCTCTTCCGGGCGTTTGCACAGAGCCGCCTTCTCCTCGTAGCTTCCGAAAGTGGCCAGTGCCTTGCGGTAGAGGGTAAGCTTCTCTTCCTCCGTCACGTCCCGCCGCCATCCACGCCCACTGAAGTAGCGTTCTGGATCGCTGATCGGGATGAGTTCCTGCAATTTGGTCGCTGAAAAGGCCTTGGCTGCCAAGGCTCGACGAGCCAACCCTTCCTCGTCGATGGCCATCAACTTTTCGAAAATTGTGAGATCCGCTTCCGCATCCCCGGTCTGCGGCAACAGGCTGCCCAACACGATGGCACGCACCAGGATCAACGGTTTCCGTCCCTTCCAGTAGGAACCCAACCCAGTCAATGTCTGCGCCGCTACAGCCTTTCTTTCCGTCTGCGCCTCGAACGATATCTTCTGTGCGGGGAACACCGCCTCGATCAAGGCGGGGGCGTCCTTGAGAGCCAGAGAGGTCAATTTGGATTGGGTTTGAGTATTCATGGCTCCTCGGTACTGATATAGGCCTGTTCAGGGTCGTTGGGTTTTTCCGGGTTGGTCATACGAATACGGCCTGCGCGCAGCAGCGGTCTGAGGTAGCTCTGGCGCACGGTTTCGGGATTGCGCGCCAGCAGATGCCCAAGTTCCTCGGCCCGCCATGCCCTGAACCGGCACAGATCCACGACCAAATCCTGCACTTTTTGTGGAGGATGGCGTTGGCCAATGGCGCCCACCCGGGCGGCCAGCTCCCCTGGCAGTTCGTTGAGCAGTTTCCGCCGCTCTTCATCGTCCAGCTTACTAGATAACGGCGGAAGGTTACTAGACAATGACCGATGGTTACTAGATAAAGGCTCAGGGTTGCTGGATTGAGGCTCCCCAGGGAGTGCCTCTCCATCTTCTCCCAACATCCGGGGCGTCGGCTTGTACCAGGTGGCCGAACCCCGGCCTTTTTGTTCGAACAGGCCATGATCGCGCAGGCGCTTCAGGGCCTGGCTGGCGGTCAGGGTGTCTACCTTATTGATTTCCCGATAAGTTTGGTTGTCCATCGCGCCAATCTCGCGGGCAACCACCAGCACCCGGGCATCGGATTCAGACAAGTGGTATTCCTTGAAGCGTGCCAGCCAGTCCAGATCCGCCGGGCCGAGAAAGTGATGGAAAAACAGCCGAAGCGCGAACTGGTCCTGGCCGCGGTTGGATTCAAACAGCGGCGGCGCGAGGCCCGCCTGCTCGCAGATCTCGCGCATGACCCGCACGCCGCTGCCCTTGGTCTCGGCAAAACGGGCGTCGTAAAGCGCGGCGGCAATTCGGGGGTTTCGCAGGATTGAACCCGGTTCCCCCAGATGCTCGGGGGATTTGAGTGAAAATCCCGGGTTGCGGATCTCCAGGCGGTTGCTGTAGCGGATGATCTGTACCGGTGCATGGATCCGGTAGCTACGGTGCATCAAGGCATTGACCACGGCCTCGCGGATGACCCTTTGCGGCACCAAGGGGCTATCTGTGCGTTGCAGCTCCCCTTCATCCAGGCCGAAGGCCTTGGGCAGATCATCGAGAATGGCGGCCTGGACACGGCGTATCAGGCGAAACAGTGAATCCCGCAAATCCAGTGTTTCAAAACGATTTTCGGGGTCGGGGATCCAGTCACGACCGGGGACACGGATGTAATCGACCCGCAGCATGGGATAACAACGGCGCAGCGCAAACGTCTTGCCGAACAGCACCATACCCGCTACGGTAGGCTGCCACTCACCGTTGCTATTGCGTCGGACGGCACCCAGGGCCTGCAGCAGTTCTTCATCGCTCCAATGCAGTTCTTCTGCATCGGGATTGGTTTCGCGACGGGTTTGACGGTAGTCGGCAATGGCATCCGGATCCAGATCATCCAGGCTGGTGTCTGGCGCGAGACCGGCATCGAAGCTCTCTTGCTGGCGCCCCTGATAGAGGGCGATCAGGTCGTCCTCCGTGCAATGCTGATCGGTGCTGCCGATACGGCGGAAGGCGCCGCCGGGCAATCCTTGCGCCTTGAAGAATACCGGCTTGTTCGATGCTTCGACCTCCGGGACGAAAACGACCAGTACGGGCTTGCCATCCAGGGTTTCTGTCTGGATATCCAGACGCAGTGGAAAATTGAACACGCTGGCAGCCTGGCTGGCGAGGTTGGATGCGAGTTTGTCAGGATCCTCCACGCCCACCACCACGTATCCGGGTAACAACGCGTGCTCATCGGGTGCGACTCCCAACAACAACCAACCGCCGCCCAGATTCGGTTCATTGGCGAAGGCGCAAATGGTTTCGAGCACCGATCTGCCCACCTCGCTGCCCTTCTTGGCCTCGATACGCTCGGTCTCGTCCAGCAGTTGAAGGTGTTCAAACAGTTCTTGCGCGTTCATTCGTTCCTGTCACCAAACAGATCCAGCATCGGTAACTCGGAGGCCGCCGCTTTCTCCCGCCGAGCGCGGGGCTGGAGCAGGTCGCTTTGCGCCACGTCACCCAGCGCATGACGCAAGGCCAGACGCCAGCCCTTACCACCGTCGGTAACCCGGCCCGTGGTCATGGCGGTCATGCCAAAGAGCCACCAGCGTTCTTCCGGCCGCAAGGCGAGCCAATTGCGAACCGCCACGGGGATTTTTTCCATTTCCATGTCTTCCACTGCCCAGGCCAGAACACAGAGCTCCTTACCCAGCAACCGATCCACCGGGTTTTCTCCCACCTTCCAGGCGGAGGTCTTGAGACCGTGGGCCTTGAGCCGGGCATTAAAGGCACGCTGCACCTCACTGCGGATGGCCGTCCAGCGTGGGCGTTCCAGTAACACCCGGTCGATGACGGCAAATTCATCGCTGGATGCCTGAAGCCCCAGATACTCGCTGATCTGTACCTTACCGGTATTGGACCGGGGAATAGAGACCCGGAAATGATGTGGGTCAGAGGTGGCCGGCACGCCGAAGCCGAGGGTGGCCTTCGGCTTTTCGGACTTACCCCGCCGTGCGCTTGCTGTTGATCTGCGTGCGGCCGTGGCCCTTGGCATGACCTATTCCTCCTGTACCACATCGCCGGGGCGCAATTCGATGCCGGCGATTTTGGCGAACTCTTTTGCCTCGAACCCGTTTTCGAACTGCACACCGTCAGTGATGGTGATGGCTACAGCAGCATCATCCTCTTGCAGTACTGAGCGCAGGCTGTTGACGACACCCTCAATCATGGCGGCGGTGATTTCCCGTTCCTGGAAGCGAACAGTAACCGTGTTTTCTCCTTCGCCGATTTCGATGCGTACACCCTTGAAGCGGGTAGCGGGCTGATCCTTGAAGTGGTTGATGACGCCGAATACCCGATCCGTAGTATCAAGCGCCACTCGCTTGCTACTGTTGAGTCGCGCCGGCTTGGCTTCATCGATATGCACGGTTTTGTCGCCACTGGCCGGGATCTGAAAGTCTGCGGTCTTGGTGGCCTCACCGGCGCGGGCATAGACCAACAGGCGCACGGCTTCCGGCCCGATTTCGAAGGGGCCTTCATAGAGAAGGCCGTCCTTGGGGTTAGAGCCGTCGAGGGTATAGGTCATCTCGGCACTGGGGGTGCATTGCAGTGTCACCCGGCGCTTGTCGCCGGCTGGATCAACTTGGTGACGGATCTTGAGATCCGCTACCCAGCGCACCGGTGGCCCACTTTCATACTGCCCGGTCGGATCCTTGACCCAAAAGTAGAGGGTGCCTTCACGGGTAGTGAAGTTGTCCAGATCCTCCACTACCGGATCTTTCTCGGAGATTTGGTCCTTTCCCGTGTGGTAGTACACGATAGGACTCTCGCCGGCATGGCGAGGGGTCAGACTGAGAATCGTCTCGCCTGTTTCTGGATTGGTACCGAGTACTGTGACATTGACAGTGGTTTTTTCCTTGGGGAAGGGGCCCTTTTCAATGTAGCCGTCCTCGCCCAGGCGCCAACGCCCTTGCTTCAGGGCTTCGGTCTTGAGGGTGTCCATGCCGCCGGTACCCGGCATCCATGGCCAGGCCGGATTGCTTTTGGCACGGCTGACCACGTCCTTCCACGGCGTCCGACGATTGTCCTTGCCAGATGGCCAGAGGTACTCCTCTGCCATGGCGAAGTATTCGTTGAAGTTTTCGGTGAGGTCCAGCGCGAGCTTGTAGTTGGCGCGCGGACTGGCCAACAAGGCCTCGATCTGGGCCTCGGCTGACTGGTCACCTTCCCCAAGTTTCAGGCCGTTATCGATCGTGACGGGTGCCAGGAATTCCCGGCCGTCAATCTCGTCCACGCTTGGAAAGTAAAGGCGGTTGTACGCAGCGGAGAGGGCTTTGTTGAAGCGGTCCTCGGCCTCTTCCAGACGGTCACGGGCTTCTTCATAGAGGGTATCGCCGGGCTTGAGTCGTTTGTAGATTTGCTCGATGGCGTAGAGTTCGCGCAGGCGATCCTCCACCGCATCGGCCAAGTGGCTATCCTGTCCGGTCAATACCAGGAGATTATTCTTCTCTTGCTGGTAATCGAAGAAGTTCTGCAATTCACTGGGAAGGACCTTGCCATCGGGTTTGATGACAATGAGTACCCGTGGGCCACTGAGTTTCAATTCATCCAGTTGTGGAAGAACATGAACTTCCTGATAGGCGTTACGACGCACTGGCTGCAGAATGCCGGTGAGACGATTGATCAACGCCTGATCGACCTTGGGTTGTGGTACCTCCTTGGCGTTGCGCTCGATCTGGCGCGAGAGGTTCTCGGTCTCCTTGATGAAAAAGCGCTGTTCCTCGCGGTGGAGGTACCAGGCCTGTTCGCGCAATCGTTGCAGGGCCTCGAGAAATTCGTCCGGTTTACGGTTAGGCGCTGCCAGGAACTCAATGATTTCACTTTCGGATAGGCCGATCCGGCCGCCTACAGCTCGGGACAACGACGAGGCCAGGAGCAGGGTCATTACCTGTTTCGCCGCATCCGACCCCAGTTCGTCATCGATCGTCTCCGCAATGGCATTGCCATTGTCTGCAATATCTCGCGTGACCGCTGGCATCAGCTTCGGTGCGATGCGCTCGATCTCGTCTTTGACCTGGTCGTCATTAAGGTCGAGGTGCTGAGTGCCGATAAGAAATACATCGTCGGTTTCGCGCTGCTCGACGCTCTTGAGCAATCGAGCGGTGAACTGCATCAGGCCGCGCGTCTGACGGAAGCCTTCATTCTCCTTGAACAAAGCAACGAGATGTTTGAAAGAGGGATGGAATGGGTAGGTCTCCCGAACTTGCTCGGCAATCTGCTCAATGCTGGCGGCGACAATGTAGCCACCATCTTCAGCTTTTTTGACCTGCTGGGCATATTCCTCGGCAATGTCCGCAATAGTGCGCTCGTCGGGAAGCTCGTCGATCAAGCGTTTCTTGAGGATCTCATAGATTTCATTGCCTGCCAGTTGTACTGGCGTGATGGTCATGGCCTGGCGGCGAGTTTCCTGTTGCAGGTTGTCAATGGCCTCGGCCAATGCCTTGGTTTGCGCCTTGTAGCTGCCTGAGAGATTGGCGATGACGATGGCACAGTTTGGCAGCTCCAGGGCCGCGGTCATTAATGAGCTGAGGCTGTACACAACCATATCGGCCAGGGTGCCCTTGCCAAACATCTGGGTGCTTGCGTTTTGCAGGTAAGGCGGCAGCTCGTCCAGAAGAATCAAGGTCGGCTGGTCGCCGATGATTTCCTTCCACTTGCGTTGATCCACGGCCTTGGGGCCATTGACCCAGTGCTCCTTGATCGCTTCTTCAGCGCCCAGTTGTGTGGCAATTTCACCCCAGATGTAGTTATCCGGGTTATTGCGGCCATTGAACGCCGCAATACGCGCCGCGCCGAAATCGATGCGGTCATTCAGATCGGCAGGTAGCACTTCGGGGCGAAGATCAGGATGTCGAGCCAACAAGCCCAAGGCGATCATCATGTGGGTTTTACCGCCACCCATCGCCTGGGTGAGCTCGAATACCGCCTGGTCGGATTTTCCGGAGAGTCGCAGCATGCCCTCTCGAAAGAGCTGCTCCATGCCGTGCGTGACGAAATTCCTGGCGAAGAACTCGCGGCCATCCCCCTCATCGTTGATCAAATCCGCCAGGTTCTCGATACCCTGGCTCATCCGGTAATCCTGGATGATGGGATTGAAACGGCAGGCTTGTTTAACCGTCTTGATCATGCCGAACGCCCCCCACTGCGCTTGCCTTCGTTGGAGCCTGAAATGGCTATACCATTCTTCTCGCAGTAGTCCCGGATCAGCACTTCGACCATGTTGGCGATGGAGCGATGTTCCTTTTGAGCTGCCGTACGCAATGCTTCCTTCAGACCCGGATCGATCCGAAAGGTAAGCGTCGCAGTCTTGGTGGTGGCCATGTTCCCCTCCAGAAGCTCCTGCAAATGTACTGCAATGTACTGTAATACCGCGCATGGGACAATCAGAAAGGCTGGGTGCGACTGGCCTTCCAGAGGGAACGGAAAAACAAGCAGTTAGAGACTCGGGGAGCATACTGACTAGCAGCATCCTGCAGACTGTGCCCCACTCGTGGTGGTGTCTGAAGTGGATGTTCGTAGGCACGCTTCCTCATAGGCCTCTATGTCGGCCAGCCGGTACAACACCCGGCCTTGGAGCTTCAGGTACCGAGGGCCGAGCCCTTCACGCCGCCAGCGCTCAAGAGTGGCCTCACTGATGCGCCAGCGTTCGGCAAGTTCGCGTTGGGTCAGATGGCGAATTTCCATGGCTGCCTCCTCTTGTGGGCTTACGGAGGCTCATGAAGGCTCTTGTGGGCAGGAATAGCAAGTTACGGGATGAAGGTTCGATTCCGGCTGGCGGAATCGAATCGGTTGGCCGCTATGGCGGCTCCCGGGCAAGGGTCAGGGTTGAAGGTACGCAGCTTTCCGCATGCTTATCAATCGGTTATCACGCCCAATAAGGCATCGTCATCCTTCTCGGGAGCGAAGGTTTGTAGCGGGAGACCCATCCACCACCAATTCCACAAGGCCAACCCACCCGGGTTGGCCTTTTTCGTAGCAAGAGGCCTTCCCGGGCATTCCTGCGGAAGCCTGCGGCCCCCGAGAACCGGCCATCTGCCCTCTACAGCCCGAGATTTCTCTCTGATCTGGCCGTTACTCTCTGTTTCCGAGAGGGTGAGCATGAGGCGAAGTCCAGGAAGTCCGCGACAGAATATCCCTGAAACACAACGCGTTAGGAGCGGACGGAACGACGCGTTAGATAACGATAATCGGTAGCCAGGAGGTACACTGCCCCTGAACCGATAGACAATGAAGACACCATGACGAAGCCCCCGACTTCCAAGATCGCCTGGCAAGGCCGCATCCTCGGCGTGCAGCCCCGCATCCGCCTACTGCGCTCCTTCGATGAGCGCACACATAGCTACCTGGGCTATGTCCTGCACATCGAGGGAACCCTTGGAGACGAGACCGCTGAATTCCTGGTCGCCATCGGCAAGGCCGCCCAAGAGAAGCACCGGTTCCAGGCCGGCATGGTGGTCAGCGGCGCCTCGGTTCCGGTGGCCGATCCCAATATGGAGACTGCGGGCTACTACAAGACCAGCGGCCTCAAGGTACTGGAGGACGCGGCAGAAGAGGCACCGCCCGGACCGCCCTTCCATGGCGTGCCGCCGGATCTGCCCACCTACCGGGCCCGGGGACACCGGCGCCTGGACCCGCGCACCTATGGGGCCAAGTGCACGAGCTGTATCTGGGGTTGCCGAATGCCGGTGAAGTTGCTCATCGATCCCTGGAACCCCTCCTATCGCTACCGTTTCGAGACCTTCTGTTATGGCTCCAAAAGCTGCACGTTCTACAAGGCAGGCGCCCCCCGCAAGGTACCGGGTCGCAAGGGCATGACCTGGGTTGAGGAGGATTGGGTGGATGAGGAGGAGACGGCCCATCGCGGGCCGGATGAGTGAAGTTCGGTCTTAGCAGTGATGAAGCTCGCGCTGTATCTCCCACGAGCTCGGCGATTCCAAAGCCGTCTTCGCTCTTTCATTGATCCTGACCATTGGCCTCGAACGCCTGCTGATGCACACTGTAAATGAAGAGAACGATACGAGGTGAAACCCATGAACACCGATCAAATGGCGGAGCGTCAGGTCCGGCTGTACGAGGCTCGAATGAAGCGTTTGGACGAACTCATCGAGAAAGCCCGCAAAGGACTGGACGGCCATCCGGAAAAGCATAAGCATGAGAAGACCCTGGCCGAGATCTTGGAGCGGCGGGATGCGCTTCAGGTGCGCATTGATGAGCTGACGTTGAAACACCCCGACGACCCCCAGGAACAGATCGAAAAGGCAGGGCTCATGGCCGTATGGGACGTATTGGCCCAAGACCTGGAAAAGCTGCTCGAGCGGATGGGACTATGAGCCCGCTGGACGGCGCATGACGATGAGCAAGACGAACGCCCTCTTGGACGCAGACACCCGGCAGAAGCTGGCGGAACGATTGATTGAACTGGAACGCCCGGTGAAGCTGCTCTTCTTCGGCCAGGGCGCCCCCGCCTGCGGCAACTGCCAGGAGCAGGAGGCCCTGCTGGAGGCGGTGGCCGCCGCCAGCGACCGGGTGGCGCTGGAGAGGCTGGACCTGGTGAAGGACGCCGCCCGCGCCCGCGAGCTGGGGGTAGACAAGGTGCCCGCCACCCTGGTGCTGGGCGGGGAAGAGGAAGACCACGGCATCCGCTTCTACGGCATCACCAGCGGCTACGAGTTCAGCTCCCTGGTGGAGGCCATCGAGATGGTGGGCAGCGGTCGTTCGGGCCTGCCGGAGGAGCTGGAGCGGCTGGCGCAGCTCATCGACAGGCCCACCCACCTGGAGGTGATGGTCACCCTCACCTGCCCCTACTGCCCGAAGATGGTGCGCCTGGCCCACCAGCTCGCCTTCGTCAATCCCCTGGTCCGTGCCGACATGATCGACTCGGCAGAGTTTCCCCAGCTGGTGCAGCGCTACCGGGTGAGCGGCGTGCCCCGCACCATCATCGACGGCCGCCCCGCCTTCGAGGGGGCCCTGCCGCCCCACGAGGCGATCCTGGAGATCCTGAAGGTGGCCAACCCCCCGGCCTGGGAGCGCATCGACGCCGAGATGCGCACCCTGGCGGGCGAGCGCCGGGCCCGCAAGATCGAACCCGGTCACCGTTACGACCTCATCGTGGTGGGCGCGGGTCCCGCCGCCATGACCGCCACCCTCTACGCCGCGCGCAAGGCGCTGGACGTGGCGGTGATCGGGCGGGAACCCGGCGGCCAGATCGTCAACACCGAGACCATCGAGAACTGGCCCGGCATCCCCTCCATCGGCGGCCGCGAGCTGGCCACCCTCTTCCGCAACCACGCCGAGCGCTTTCCCGTGGCCGAGCGGCTGGGCGCCGAGGTCACCGAGGTGCGCCGGCGCGAGGAGGGGGAGTTCGAGGTGGTCACCAGCGACGGCGGCCGCTACCGGGCCCGCGCCCTCATCTGGTGCGCCGGCAAGCAGTACCGCACCTTGAAGGTGCCGGGCGAGGCGCGCTTCCTGGGACACGGCATCGCTTTCTGCGCCACCTGCGACGCGCCCCTCTACGCCGACAGGCGGGTGGCGGTGGTGGGCGGCGGCAACTCCGCCTTCACCGCGGCGCGCGACCTCCTGCCCTGGGCGCGGGAGATCCACATCATCAACATCCTGCCCGACTTCCAGGCCGACCCGGTGCTCATCGAGGAGGTGACCGCCAGCGACAAGGTGAAACTCCACCCCTCCACCCACGTGCGCGCCTTCCTCGGCGACGAGCAGCTCACGGGGATCCGGCTGGAGTCGGAGGACGGCAGCGAGCGGCGGGACCTGCCAGTGGAGGGGGTCTTCCTGGAGATCGGCCTGGTGCCCAACAGCGAACCGCTGAAGGAACTGGTGGAGCTGGACGGGGCGGGCCAGGTCCCGGTGCAGCGCGACGGCAGCACCACGGTGCCCGGCCTCTTCGCCGCCGGCGACGTCACCGACGTGCCCGACAAGCAGATCGTCATCGCCGCGGGCATGGGCGCCCTGGCGGCGCTGGCCGCCGAACGCTACCTGAAGCGGAATCCCTGAGCCGGCGGATCAGCGGATGGGCGGCGCGTAGAGCAGCCCGCCCTGGTTCCAGAGGGCGTTGAGACCGCGCCCGATATGCAGCTTCGAGCCCAACCCCAGGTTGCGGTCGAACACCTCGCCATAGTTACCCACCTGCTCGATGATGCGGGCGCCCCAGCCGGGGGTGAAGCCCACGCCCTTGCCGGTATCCTTGTGCAGACCCAGCAGCTTGAGGGTCTCGGGGCGGCTGGCGTTCTCCTTCACCCGCTTGATGTTCTTCTGGTCGATGCCCAGGTACTCGGCGTTCACCATCATGAAGACCACCCACTGCACCGCCTTGCGCCAGCGGTCGTCGCCCTCGCGCACCGCCAGCGCCAGGGGCTCCTGGGAGATCACCTCGGGCAGCACCCGGTAGGCATCGGGGTTGTCGGTCATGCTGCGTAGGGCGTGAAGTTGGGAATGGTCGGACGTAATGGCGTCGCAACGCCCTTCCAGAAAAGCCTCGAGCGTGGCTTCCGGAGTTTCCAGCTCAACCGGTGTGTACTTCATCCGGTTGACATGGAAATAGGCCCGTACATTGACCAGGCTGGTGGACCCCTTCTGTACGCAAATGGACGCCCCATCCATTTCCAGCGCGCTCCGCCAGCCCGACGCCTTGCGCACCATGAAGCTCTGACCGTCGTAATAGACAACGGCGACGAAGCTGATGCCCATGTCCAGGTCGCGAGTCAGGGTCCAGGTGGTGTTGCGCGCAAGAAGGTCCACTTTTCCCTCGGCCAACGCCGGGATGCGCTCGGCCGTGGTCAGCGGAACGAAATGCACCTTTTCGGCATCACCGAGCACGGCGGCGGCGACGGCCCGGCAGAAATCCACGTCGAAACCAGACCAACGACCCGCCTCATCCTTCCAGGCAAAACCGGCCAGGTGTCCGGTATTGACGCCACAGCGCAGCACCCCCCGGGATCTCACGTCGTCCAGCGTAGAAGCTGTAGCGGCACCAGCCAGCAGCAATAGGGACAGAACCCAGATCTTGAACATATTTTTTCTCCTACCAGGTGATCAGGGTCCACTTGGGGATGAGCATGTCCCGCGCCGGATCGTCACGCCGAAACTCCAACTCACCAGTGCCGGAGTCATCCACCAGATAATAGGGCGGACCAAATTTGGGCTTTATCTTGATCATGTAGAGATTGCCGTTGATCCGGTACTCTTGCACCGTGCGGTTGGGAAATTCTTTCACTTGCACCACCGGCTCCAGATCAAGCTCATCGGCACGATAGGTCAAGTCCAACTCCGCGGCCGCCGTCACGCCGGCCAGAAAACAGCCGACGGCGGCGGCCACGCGCGACTTGCCTCCACTGTCCACCTCAGCCGTCCTTGTCACCATTGGAGGCGGACCCGCCGTCGGTCGGGCCATCGTCGCCCCGGTCTTCAGACGCACCGTCCGCTCCCGTGTGCTCCGTTTCCGGTGGTGCGGCCGGCTCCAGTGCAGCCCCGGAGGCCAAACTGAGCACCGTCTCTCGATCGCGCTGGTCCTTGATTTCGGCGAAGAACGAGTATTCACCGTCGGTGACGGCACGCGAGGTCTCGTCGAGCTCGGTGGCCAACTCCTGCACGCTTCGCACCACCTTGATGAGCTTTTCGCCCGACTTGGATACCGAGAACATGTTGCGCAATCGCGCTTCTCGGATCTCCTGCTCTTTCTGCTGCAAGGCGGATTCCAGCTGGTGCACCTTCTCTTGCAGGCCGGCCCGTTCCGTCTCGAGCGCTTCCATCTCCCGCTGCAATGCGCTTCGCACTTCGGCCACGGCCGCCTCGTGGGCCTTGCGCTCGCGCTCCAGTTCGGCGCGCGCCTCGGCCAGCGCCTTGTCACGCTCCCGGCGCTCACGCTCCAACTCGGCTTTCAACGCCTCTTGCGCCTTTCTGTGTTCGTCGCGCAGGTCGGCGATGGTCCGGTTGGCATCCCCTTTGATTTCCACGATCTCCGCCTTACGCTTCTCCTCCAGCTCGGTGATGAGCCGCGTGAAGCGTTCGTTGATCTCTTCGATCTGCGCCTGATGCGTCTCTTTCAACGATTGAACGGCGGCGTTGTTTTCGGCGTTGAGCTTTTCGATGAGGCGGGCATGTTCATTCTCCATGCGTTGCATTTCCGCCGAATGGGACTCTTTGAGAGAATCCACCAACTGCTGGTGCGCCCGGCTGATCTGCTGAAGTTGTTGCTTCTGCTCCTCACGCAGTTTCTCCAGGTCGGCGGAATGTGCCTTCATGGTGGCCTCGAGGCGCATCTCCAGCTCCTTGCGTTGTTTCTCCAGCTTCGATCGGGCTTCGTCCGCCGCCTCGGCCAAGGCCTGCGCTTTGCGTTTGGCCTCACCCGAACGGCCGATGAAATAGCCCAGCAGCAGGCCGATCACGGCCAGCAGTGCCATCACGCCCATGGCCGGAGGGGTGAACAAGGTGGTTGGATCCATCGTCGTACTACCTCTCGCGCTGTTGTTAAGCTGTGCTCGTTACGGAAGCCAGCGAAATCTTGCCAGCTCCTCTCCCCAAAGATAAGTGACCACGATCAATACGGGCACCAGAAGCCCGAAAGCACGCACGGTGCGCTGCAACCAAGGGGCCGTTCGATCCAGCTCCAAGAAAGCGTCCATCACCAACCGCCCTTTGAACGCAGTCGCCAAAGCCACGCCGAGCACCACCCAGACGCCACCATGACGCCATTCGCCCAGAGCCGACCCGGCCAGCGTGAGCCCGATCAAAAGCAGCCAGGCGGTGTCCACCTTGTGCAGCCGACGCCCCTTCATGGCAGCACGTAGAAGAGCGGAAAGATCATCAGCCAGACCAGATCCGTGGCGTGCCAATAACTGGCAAAAGCGATGAGGCCGTCATGGTTCTGCGCATCATAGGCTCCAAACCCGGTTCGCGCCAGCACCCAGATCAACCCCAACAATCCCCAACTGACGTGAACAAGATGGTTGAAGGTAAGGTAGTAATAGGCCATCTGAAAGACGTCTCCGCCTCCGGTGAGGCCCTGTGCCAGGTTCCAACGCACCTCGAAAAACTTGACCACCGGATAGCCACCACCCACCAGCAAGGCGCCGGTCAGCCAGTGGCGGCACGCCGAAATCCGCCCGGCGCGCATCGCCAGCAGGGCGCGCGCCACCAGGTAGCTGCTGGTGACCATGATCAGCGTATTGGCGGTGCCGGCGGCCAGGGAGAGCTTTTTGGGTCCTTCGGCGAAAGCGGCGGGGTGGTTCACCCGGGCGAAGAAATAGACCAGAAACATGAGGCTGAACTCCACCAGCTCGGCCACAATGCCCACCCAGATGGCGCGATTGCCCGGGTAACCGTCCCGGCTGCGCGCCGATTGCTCAACCTCGACCGCCATCCGGCCATTCTGGAGTCGAGGCGAAAAGCCTCATTGACTTGCATCAACCCGCCTTGTGGAACCCCTACGGCTGTACTAGGCTCTGTTTGCCGACCACCCTGAGGAGAAGACGATGAAAATACGCAAGGGATTGATTCCGTTCCTGTTCGCTGCGGCCCTGACCGGATGTTCCGACGAAGCCCAAGAGAAATGGAGCGAAGCCGGCCGCGCCGTGAAAGAGGCCGGCGAAGAGACGGCCAAAGACGTGAAAGAGGGCGCATCCGACCTGGTGGACAAAGCCAAGGCGGGCGCCGAAGCTCTGGAGCAGAAAGCCCAAGAGGTGATCCAAAGCGCCAAGGCCACGGATCCCGACACCGGAGAAGTGATACGGGAGTGACCCCCCAGCCCGAAGGGCGCCGGACCGGAGATTGTCCAGCCTGATTTCCTGCACGCCCGAATGGGCGCTTGCTGCGTCAACCGGAAAAAGCCATGCGACAGGCGGTCAGCAGAGAGGCGGGGAAGATGCCGTAATAAAGCACCGCGAGGCCGTTCAAGGAAATGGCGATACGGGCATCCATGCCCCCTTCGATGGGGGCGTGACTGATGGGCTTGTCGAAGTAGATCACCTTCACCACCCGCAGATAGTAGAACGCGCCGATGACGGAAAAAATCACCGCCACCACCGCGAGCCACACCAGGCCGGCTTGGAGCAGGGCATCGAGAATGAACAGCTTGGCGAAGAAACCCACCAACGGCGGCACCCCGGCCATGGAAAACATGATGAGCAACATCATACCCGCCAGCCAGGGGCTGCGTTCGTTTAGCCCCTTGAGATCGTGCAGGTTTTCGGCCTCCACCCCTTTTCGGCTGAGTATGGCCAACAGACCGAACCCCCCTACTGCGGTGAGGGCATAGGTGATGGCATAGAACATGGCCGCGCTTCGCCCATCGGTGGTGCCGGCCAATATGCCGAGCAGGATGAACCCGACATGGGAGATGGTGGAATAGGCCAGCATCCGCTTCACGTTGGTCTGGGCGATGGCCACCACATTGCCCAACGCCATGGAGAGCACCGCCAGGACGGTGAGCATGCCCTCCCAGCCTTGCCAACCCAACCCCAGGGCCCCAAGCCCCTCCACCAGAATGCGAACGGCCATGGCGAACGCGGCGATCTTGGGCGCGCTCCCCAAAAGGGCCACCACCACCACGGGCGCGCCCTGATAGACATCCGGCGCCCACATGTGGAACGGCACGGCGCCGAATTTGAACGCGACGCCGATGACCACGAACACCAGCCCGAACAGCAGCACCATGCGTTCCCCTTCCCCACCGGCCACCGACAGGGCGATACCGGCGAAATCCAGTCGACCGGTGGCGCCATAGATCATGGAGACGCCGTAGAGCAACATCCCGGAAGCGATGGCGCCCAACACGAAGTACTTCATGGCCGCCTCGGCGCCCCGCTGGGAACGGCGGTCGAAAGCCACCAGCGCATACATGGAGAGCGCCAGAAGTTCCAGCCCCAGGTAGAGGCTGATGAAACCGGCCGCCGAGATCATCACCATCATCCCCAGCACCGCGAGCAGGCCGAGCACGTAAAACTCGCCGCGGAACAGGTTGCGCTGTTCCAGGTAGGTTCGGGAATAGAGGAAAGCCAGGGCGGTGACGCCCAAAAGCGCCACTTTCAAGAGGTCCCCCATGGGATCCCGGACATAGGCGCCTGCGAGGAGCAGTTGGCGCCCCTCCCCGCCCACGGCCCACACCAGCGCGCCGGTGGCCACCAGGGTGAGCAGGGACAACCCATAGGTGAAGAAGCGCGTCTCCCGCGTGAGAAACAGATCGATCACCAGAATAGCGCAAGCGGCGGTGAGCAGAAAAATCTCGGGCAGGACCGGCAGCAATGCGGAAATGTCGAAGTCCATCGGGTTTCCCAGTAATCAGTTCATTGAAGCGTCGGCGGGTCGTCCGTCAGCTCACAACTTGGACACCGCGATGTGTTTCACCAAATGGGTGATGGATGCGTCCATCACCTCCACCAGGGGCGCCGGCCAGATCCCCAGCACCAGCACCGCCACGGCCAGGGAACCGAGCACCAACGCCTCGCGACCATTGATGTCGTTCAGTCCGGCCACCCGCTCGTTGGCCACGTCACCGAACACCACCCGCTTGACCATCCACAATGTGTAGGCGGCACCGATGATGAGGGTGGTGGCGGCGAGGAAAGCGAACCAGAAATCGGCGCGGAAACTGGCCAGGATCACCATGAACTCGCCCACGAAGCCCGAGGTCCCCGGCAGGCCGGCATTGGCCATGGCGAAGAAGACCATGAAAGCGGCGAACCAGGGCATGGTGTTCACCACGCCACCGTAATCGGCGATCAGGCGACTGTGCATGCGATCGTAGAGCACACCCACGCACAGGAACATGGCCGCCGAGATGAATCCGTGGGAGACCATCTGCACCATGCCCCCTTGCATGCCCAACACCACCCCGGTGTCCACTTCGGGCCGGGTGAAGATGGTGAAGGCGATGAAGAACCCGAGCGTCACGAACCCCATGTGGGCGATTGACGAATAGGCGATCAGTTTCTTCATGTCCTCCTGTACCAGCGCCACGAAACCGATATAGACCACCGCGATGAGGGACATGGCGATGATGAGCCAGTCCAGCTCGTTGCTGGCATCCGGCGTGATGGGCAGGCTGAAACGCAAGAAACCATAACCACCGATTTTGAGCATGATGGCCGCCAGGATCACCGAGCCGCCCGTGGGGGCTTCCACGTGGGCGTCCGGCAACCAGGTGTGCACCGGCCACATGGGCACTTTCACCGCGAAAGCGGCCAAGAAGGCCAGGAAGATGAGCACCTGTTCGGTGAGCCCCAGCTTGAGCTGATGGAAATCGAGGATGCTCATGCTGCCCGATTTCAGATACATGTAGATCAGCGCCACCAGCATGAGCACCGAGCCCAGGAAGGTATAGAGAAAGAACTTGATGGTGGCATAGACCCGGTTGGGGCCGCCCCAGATGCCGATGATGATGAACATGGGGATCAACATCGCCTCCCAGAAGACATAGAAGAGCATGGCATCCAGGGCGGCGAACACTCCCACCATCACCCCTTCCATGATGAGGAAGGCGGCCATGTACTGATTGGGCTTGTACTGGATCACCTCCCACCCGGCGATGACCACCAGAATGGTGACGAAGGTGGTGAGCAGGATCAACGGCATGGAGATGCCGTCCACCCCCAGGTGGTAGTGAACGTTGAAGGCCTCGATCCAGGCATGCTTCTCCTGGAACTGCATGGCCGCCGTGGTGGTGTCGAAACCGGTCCACAACGGCAGACTCGACAGGAAGGTGAGGACGGCCACCACCAAGGCAAGCCAACGACTGATGCCGGGCGCCTTGTCGCCGCTGAACAGCACCAGCAGCCCGCCCAGTATGGGCAGCCAGATCACCGTACTCAGAATGGGCCAGTCCGCACTCATTTCGATTCCGTCACCGTTGGTCGTTCATTCAAGGCACTCGGCCCGCACGATCATCCCCTTCAACGCAGCACGAACCAGTACACCAGCGCCAGGAGACCAAAGATCATGGCGATGGCGTAGTGGTACAGGTAGCCGCTCTGGATCCAGCGGATGGTGTTCGCCAACACCCCCACCGAACGCGCCGAGCCGTTCACGGCAATGCCGTCGATGAGCGTGCGGTCACCCAGGATCCAGAGCACCTTGCCCACCAGCCGGCTGCCGCGGGCGAAGAGCCACTGATAGAGCTCGTCGAAGCCATATTTCCGCTCCAGGATGGCGTAGAGCCAATCGAAGCGGATCGCAAGGTCCTGCGCGATCTGCGGCTTGCGCATATAGACGTACCAGGCCGCGAACAATCCCGCCATGGCCAACCAGAAAGGCGGCATGAGCAGCCCGTGTTTCACCATGCCCAACTGTCCATGATAGGCGGCGGCCATTTCGCCCAAGGTGTCGTGAATGGGTTTCACATAGAGAGCGTCACCGAAGAAGCCACCGAACAACAACGGCTCCACCGCGTACCATCCGACGGCCACCGAGGGCACGGCCAGAAGAATCAAGGGTACGGTGACCACAGCCGGCGATTCTTTCAAATGCGCCTTGGCATGGGCATCGCGCGGCCCCTCGCCGTGGAACACCAGGAAATACATGCGGAAGCTGTATAGCGCGGTCACGAAGACACCGGCCACCAACAGCCAGTGGGCATAAGTGGATCCGGCCAATTGGGAATGCCCCACGGCCTCGATGATGGCGTCCTTGGAGAAGAAACCGGAAAAGCCGGGGAAGCCGATGAGGGCCAACGAGCCCAACAGCGCCGTGATCCAGGTGATGGGCATGTATTTGCGGATGCCGCCCATGTGGCGGATGTCCTGGTCATGATGCATGCCGATGATCACCGACCCGGCCGCCAGGAAGAGCAATGCCTTGAAGAAGGCATGGGTCATCAGATGGAACAGGCCCGCGGCGTAGGCCGAGGCGCCCAAAGCCGTCACCATGTAGCCGAGCTGGGACAACGTGGAGTAGGCCACCACCCGCTTGATGTCGTTCTGCACGATCCCCACCAACCCCATGAAAAAGGCGGTGGTGGCGCCGATCACCATGACGAAACTGAGTGCCGTCTCCGACAGCTCGTACAGGGGCGACATGCGCGCCACCATGAAGATACCGGCGGTGACCATGGTGGCGGCGTGGATCAAGGCCGAGATGGGTGTGGGACCTTCCATGGAATCGGGCAACCACACGTGCAACGGCACCTGAGCCGACTTGCCCATGGCCCCGATGAACAGAAGGATGCAAACGAGAGTCATCAGCGACCAGGTCCCCAACCCGGGAATCCGCACCTCGGTGGTCGCATGATCGGGCGCCGCCCGGAACACCTCCGCATAATCAAGACTGCCGAAATACATGGCCACGGCGGCGATGCCCAGAATGAAGCCGAAGTCCCCCACCCGGTTCACCAGGAAAGCCTTGAGGTTGGCGAAGATGGCGCTTTCACGCTTGAAGTAGAAACCGATGAGCAGGTAGGAGACCAAGCCCACCGCTTCCCAGCCGAAGAAGAGCTGGAGGAAATTGTTGGCCATCACCAACATCAGCATGGAGAAGGTGAAGAGCGCGATGTAGCTGAAGAAGCGCTGATACCCCTCCTCATGGGCCATGTAGCCGATGGTGTAGATGTGCACCATGAGAGAGACGAAGGTCACCACAGTGATCATCATGGCGGTGAGATTGTCCACCAGAAAACCGATCTCCAGTTTCAGGCCGTCCACCACCATCCATTGATAGACGGTGCCGTTGTAGACGGGCGCCCCTTCGATCACGTGTTGCCAGAAGACGTAGGCCGACAGGGCGAAGGAGACGGCCACACTGAGGATGGTCACCCAATGGGCGCCGGCCCGGCCGATCTGGTTACGGAACAACCCGGCGATCAACGCGCCGACGAGGGGCGCCAACACCAGAGCCAGATAGACGTTTTCCAGGTTTTCCATCGCCCTACCCCTTGAGGCTGTCCAGATCGTCCACGTCGATGGAACGGCGGTTGCGGAAGAGCACGATGAGGATGGCCAACCCTATGGCCGCTTCCGCCGCGGCCACTGTCAGCACGAAGAAGACGAACACCTGCCCCGTCACGTCGCCCAGGAAATGGGAAAATGCGACGAAATTGATGTTCACCGCCAAGAGCATCAGCTCGATGCACATGAGCAGAATGAGCAGATTCTTACGGTTGATGAAGATGCCCGCCACGCTGATCACGAAGAGCAGCGCTCCCACCACCAGATATTCGGAAAGGGAAATCATCACTTCTCCTCCGCGGGCATCTTGATCACCTTGAGGCGGTCCCGCTTTCTCACGCGGTGCTGGTGTGAAACCACCTGTCGCTTCGTCCCGGGCCGTTTACGCAGCGTCAAGCCGATGGCGGCGATCATGGCCACCAACAGGATCACCGCGGCGATCTCCAGCGCATAGAGATGTTCGGTGAACAACGAAAGACCCAGCTCGGCCGTGTTGTTGTAGTCCGCCGGAGCGGGCTCCGGTGCGGGAAAGCGCGCCAATCCGAAATTCGACGGCCCCAGCACGGCCACCATCTCCACCAACATGACGGCCGCCACCAAGATGCCCACCGGCAGATGCTTGATGAAGCCGGCGCGCAATGCGGCCAGGTCCACATCCAACATCATGATGACGAACAAAAAGAGCACCATCACGGCGCCCACATAGACCAATACCAGCGAAATGGCCAGAAATTCCGCCTCCGCCAGCATCCACAATCCAGCCACGTTGAAAAAGACCACCACCAGGAACAGGGCCGAGTGAACCGGATTGCGGCGGGTGATCACCATCAGCGCCGCGGCCACTGCGATCAAGGCGAAGAGATAGAAGAGAAATTTCTCGAAACTCATGTCCCTACCTGTATTTGGCCTGCGCGGCGCGGTCCGCCGCGATCTGCGCCTCGTACTTGTCGCCCATGGCCAATAGTTTTTCCTTGGTCATGATGTGGGCGTTCTCGGCGCGTTCGAAATCCTCGAAACAGTATTCGTAGACCCGGGTCTCCACGATGGCATCCACAGGGCACGACTCTTCACAGAAGCCGCAGAAGATGCACTTGAAAAGATCGATTTCGTAACGGGTGGTGCGCCGGGAACCGTCCGCCCGCGGTTCCGCCTCAATGGTAATGGCATTGGCGGGGCAGACCGCCTCGCACAGCTTGCACGCAATGCAACGTTCCTCACCATTGGGGTAGCGGCGCTGGGCGTGCAAGCCGCGGAACCGGGGCGAGACCGGCGCCTTCTGCTCGGGATAGTTCAGGGTGAACTTCTTTTTGAACAGATAGCGCCCGGTGACGCTCATCCCCTTGAAGAGCTCAAGCAGGAACAGGCTGCGGATGTAGTGGATCACCGCTTTCACCGGGCACCTCCCTGGTCGAACCCCCAACCGATGTCATACACCTGCATGGCCCCCACCACCACGATCCAGACGATGGTGATGGGAATGAACACCTTCCAACCCAAGCGCATGATCTGATCGTAACGGTAGCGTGGGAAGGTGGCGCGGAACCAAAGATAGAGGAACATGAAGACGAAGGTCTTGACCGCCAACCAGGCGATGCCCGGCACCCAGTCGAACCAAGGCTCCATGAAGGTCCCCTGGAATGGTGACAGCCACCCCCCCAAAAACATCAGCGCAGTGAGCGCCGACACCAAGATCATGTTGGCGTACTCACCCAGGAAAAAGACAGCGAAGGCCATGCCGGAATAATCGACGTGGAAACCGGCCACGATCTCCGACTCGCCCTCGGCCACGTCGAAAGGCGCCCGGTTGGTTTCGGCCACCCCGGAAATGAAATAGATGACGAACAACGGCAGCAGCGGCAGCCAGAACCAATGCAGGACGCCGCCTTGCTGCGCTTTGACGATCTCACCCAGGTTGAGGCTACCGGCGGCCACCAGCACGCCGACCAGCGCGAAACCCATGGCGATCTCGTAGGAGACGATCTGAGCCGCCGAACGGATGGATCCGAGGAATGCGTATTTGGAATTGGAAGCCCAACCGGCGATGATGACGCCATAGACCCCCAGGGAAGTGAGCGCCAGGATGTAGAGGAGCCCGGCGTTGATGTCGGCCAACACCAGCTCCGCGTCGAAGGGAAAGACCGCCCAGGCCGCCAACGCCGGCCCGATGGACAACAGCGGCGCGATGAGAAAGAGGGTCTTGTCGGCTCCCGTGGGAATGAGGATCTCCTTGAACATGAGCTTGACCGCATCCGCGATGGGCTGCAGCCAGCCTTTGGGCCCGACGCGGTTCGGCCCCAACCGCACCTGCATGTAGCCGATGACCTTGCGCTCGGCGTAGGTGTAATAGGCCACCAGAACCATCAAGGGCGCGACGATGGCCACGATCTTGACCAGGATCTGGAGCCAGACCGGCAGCGCTTCGTAGAGGGAGATCAGAAGTTCCATCACGCCTTCTCCAGGGAAACCGGACCGAAGCCTTCACCCAGCAGCTCACTGCCGGGCACGCCGGTCGGTAGCCACACGCAACCGGAGGTCACTTCCGAATCGAAGGCCACCGGCAAGGTGAGGGTCGCCTCGCCCTGTTTGAGCACCGCGGAGTCCCCTTCCCTCAGGCCCAGGACCGCGGCGGTGTCGGGATGAAGACGAAGCGCGCTGCGCCAGGCGTCCGGCGTTTGTTGCAATGCGGCGGCACGGCGAACCAGCGCATCCACCGAATGGATGGGTACGCCGCCGATGCGCTCCAACTCGGCGGGCTCCAACCGCAACGAGTCGGGGGCCGACTGGGACAAACCATTGTCGAGAACGAAATCGGACGCTTCTTTCAGGGCCTCCAGCACCTCCTCGGAAGATTCATATTCGAACCCTGCGAGATCAGTGAGGTTGCCCAGCACGCGCAGGATCTTCCATCCTGGGCGCGCCTCCCCTGGCGGCTGGGAGACACCGCGGAAACGCTGCAAATCTCCTTGCAAATTGAGATAACTCCCGGAACTCTCCGGCGGCGCCGCCATGGGCAGCAACACGTCGGCATGGGCTTCGAGCCAGGGAGAGCGGAACGTGGCCAAGGCCACCACTCGGGTGCGGCGCAACAAAGCGTCCATGGCCGCCGGATGAACGGCGTCGAACTCCGGCTCCAAGTTCACCAGCAGCAGCGCCTCCAAGTCCCCTTCCAGCATGGCGCCGAAATGGAGGCCGTCCGCGCCGGGCAACACCCCGATCGCCGCGGCGCCGGTGCTGTTGGCACCGTCGCCCACCGTACCGTACCGGCCGCCCACCGCGTCGGCGATGTCGTGCGCCAGCCGGCGCAACAGGGTGAAATCGGGGTGCATCTGCGCCAGGGTTCCAAGCAGCACGAAAGGGCGTTCGGCCGATTTGAGCCGGTCCGCCATGGCCTGGTGACGGTCCTCGGGCCGAACTTCGACAGCCCCGGTGTCCACGCCCAATGCGGCCGCCACGGCGGCGAGTTCCCGCACCATCCGCGATGGGGGACAGATGATCTTCTCGGCCAGCTCGTAGTTGAAAAGATGGTCCACCGCATTGATGGCCATCACCACACCGCCAGCCAGAACCGATTTGCGCAGTCGATGATTGAGCAGAGGTTGATCCTTGCGCAGCCAGGAGCCCACCAGCAGGGTGGCATCCCGGCTCTCCAGCGCCTCGAAGCGCAGGCCCAACCAGGGGCCCACAGGATCGGCGACCCGGAAATCGCTGCGGCGCAGGCGATGGTCGAGATGAGGAGAGCCCAGCCCCTGCATGAGTCGGCGGACCAAATACATCTCTTCCAACGTGGCGTTGGGAGAGACCAAGGCTCCCAACCGCCGAGCTTCCGTCTCTTTGAGTAGACGAGCCGCTTCGACCAACGCCTGCTGCCACGCCACCGGCTTGAGTTGGCCGTCGACACGGACCAAGGGTTGCTGCAATCGGTCGTCACTGTAGAGCCCCTGGTAACTGAAACGGTCGCGATCGGAGATCCAGATCTCGTTGACCGACTCGTTCTCCCGCGGCACCACCCGCATCACCCGGCCGCGGCGGACATGAACGTGGATGTTGGACCCCACGCCGTCGTGCCAGGCTACGCCGTCGTGCTGGGTCATCTCCCAGGGGCGTGCCCGAAATCGGAACGGCTTGGACGTGAGCGCGCCCACCGGACAGAGATCGATGACGTTGCCGGCCAGCTCAGACGCCATGGCCTTTTCCACGTAAGTGCCGATTTCGGTGTGCTCACCTCGGCCCACGGCCCCCAATTCACGCATGCCGGCGATCTCCTCGCCGAAGCGCACGCAGCGGGTGCAGTGGATGCAGCGGGTCATGGCGGTGGCCACCAACGGGCCGATGTCCGGATCAGGCACCACCCGCTTGCCTTCCACGAAACGGGAAACGTCCCGCCCGTAGCCCATGGAAAGGTCCTGCAGCTCACACTCCCCTCCTTGATCGCAGATGGGGCAATCCAACGGGTGGTTGATGAGCAGAAATTCCATGGTGCCCTTCTGGGCCTCCCGGGCCAAGGGAGAGCACGTCCACACCTTCATCCCGTCAGAGACGGGCGTGGCGCAGGCCGGCAGCGGCTTGGGGGCGTTCTCCACCTCCACCAGGCACATGCGGCAGTTGGCTGCGATGGAAAGCTTCTTGTGATAACAGAAACGGGGAATGGAGATGCCGGCGGCGTCGGTCACCTCGATGAGCATCTGGCCGGGCCGCGCCTCCAATTTGCGGCCGTCCACCTCGATGGTGATGGTCTGCTCCTCGGCCATCCTCAGCGTCCCCCTACCATACAGGTCTTGTGGTCGATGTGGTACTGAAACTCGTCCCGGAAGTGCTTGATGAAGCTGGCCACCGGCAGGGCCGCGGCATCACCCAACGCGCAGATGGTGCGCCCCTGGATGCGCGCCGCCACGTCGTCGAGCAGATCCAGGTCCTCGGGGCGCCCCCGGCCGGTTTCGATGCGGTGGATCACCCGGTGCATCCAGCCGGTGCCTTCGCGGCAGGGGGTGCACTGGCCGCAAGACTCTTCGTGATAGAAATAGGAGATGCGGTCGAGCAGCTTCACCATGCACTGCTTGTCGTCGATGACGATGACGGCCCCGGAGCCGAGCATGGAGCCGGCCTGGGCGATGCTGTCGTAGTCCATGGTGAGCTCCATCATCACCTCGCCGGGCAATACCGGCGCCGACGAGCCGCCGGGAATCACCGCCTTGAGGGCGTAGCCGTCCAGCATACCGCCGGCCATCTCCAAGAGCTCGCGGAAGGGCGTGCCCATGGGGACCTCATAGACGCCCGGTCTCTTGATGTTGCCGGAGATGGAGAAGAGCTTGGAACCGCCGCTGTTTTCCACCCCAAGGTCACGGAACCACTCCCCGCCGCGACGCATGATGTCGGGAATGGACGCCAATGTCTCGGTGTTGTTGATAACCGTCGGCCGGCCATAGAGGCCGAACATGGCAGGGAACGGTGGCTTGAAACGGGGTTGCCCCTTCTTCCCCTCGATGGATTCGAGCAGGGCCGTCTCCTCGCCGCAGATGTAGGCGCCGGCGCCCAGATGGGTGTGGATGTCGAAGCTGAAGCCGGAACCGAGGATGTCCTCGCCGAGCAATCCGGCCTCGCGCGCCTCGGCCAGGGCCGCCTCGAAGCGCTCGTAGGGCTCCCAGAACTCGCCGCGAATGTAGTTGTAGCCGGCGGTGGCGCCGATGGCATAGCCGGCGATGATCATCCCTTCGATGAGCGCGTGGGGGTTGTAGCGCAGGATGTCGCGGTCCTTGAAGGTGCCGGGTTCGCCCTCGTCCGAGTTGCAGACGATGTACTTGGGACCGGGCGCGCTGCGGTTGATGAAGCTCCACTTCATGCCGGTGGGAAAGCCCGCCCCACCCCGCCCACGCAGGCCGGAGATCTTCACCTGCTCGATGATGGCCTGGGGATCGGTCTTCTCCTTCAGGATCCGGCGCAACGCCTCGTAGCCCCCCTCCGACTCGTAGCTGGAGAGCAGCCAGGGACGGTCCAGGTGGAGAGTTCTCAGGCAGACCTCATTGGCCATCGTCCGCCTCCAGGCTTTCGAGAATGGAATCGACCAGCTCGGGCGTGAGATTCTCGTAGTACTGCTTACCGATCTGAAACATGGGGGCGCCGCCGCAGGCGCCCAGGCATTCCACCTCCTTGAGGGTGAACTTGCCGTCCTCGGTGGTCTCGCCCATCTTGATGCCGAGCCGCTTTTCCAGATGCTCGACGATGCGGTCGGAACCACGGATCATGCACGAGACGTTGGTGCAGACGCAGATCTTGTGCCGCCCCACCGGCTTCGTCTCGTACATCGAATAGAACGTGGCCACTTCATAGACGGCGATGGGCGGCATGTCGAGATAATCGGCCACCTGGTCCATGAGCTCACGAGTGAGCCAGCCGCCGTTGTGTTCCTGCACGATGCGCAGCGCCGCCATCACCGCCGACTGTTTCCACTCGGCGGGATATTTGGCCACCCAGGCGTCGATCTCGGCGCGGATCTCGGGTGTGAACAGGCTCTCTTTGTCGGCCCGCTTGTCGGTGCGGCTCCACGGTTGGCAACGAAGCGTCATCAGCGGTCGATCTCCCCAAACACGATGTCCATGGTGCCGATGATGGCCACCACGTCCGCCAGCATGTGGCCCTTGGCCATCTCGTCCATGGCCGCGAGATGGGCGAAGCCGGGCGCGCGGATCTTGAGCCGGTAGGGCTTGTTGGCGCCGTCGGAGACGATGTAGCAGCCAAACTCGCCCTTGGGCGCCTCCACCGCAAAGTAGACCTCGCCCTCGGGCGTGCTGTAGCCCTCGGTGAAGAGCTTGAAGTGGTGGATGAGGGCCTCCATGTCGTCCTTCATCCGTGCCCGCGGCGGCGGTGCGATTTTGTGGTCGTCGATCATCACCGGGCCGGGATTGTTGCGCAGCCACTCCACGCACTGGCGGATGATGCGGTTGGACTGGCGCATCTCCTCGATGCGCACCAGGTAGCGGTCGTAGCAGTCGCCGTTGGTGCCCACGGGGATGTCGAAGTCCACCTTGTCGTAGACGGCGTAGGGCTGCTTCTTGCGCAGGTCCCAGGCGATCCCCGAGCCGCGCAACATGGGGCCGGTGAAGCCGAGTTGGCGCGCCCGCTCGGGACTGACCACACCGATGCCCACCAGCCGCTGTTTCCAGATGCGGTTGTCGGTGAGCAGGGTTTCGTATTCGTCCACCAGCTTGGGAAAGCGTTCGGTGAAGTCCTCGATGAAATCGAGCAACGACCCGCCTCGGGCCCGGTTACGGTATTTGAGCTGCCGCTCGCTGCCCAGGTGCTCCTTCTCGTAGCGGGTCATCTCGTCGGGCAGATCGCGATAGACACCGCCGGGTCGATAATAGGTGGCGTGCATGCGGGCACCCGAGACCGCTTCATAGCAGTCCATGAGATCCTCGCGCTCTCGGAAGCAGTACAAAAACACCGTCATGGCGCCCACATCGAGGGCGTGGGACCCCAGCCACAGCAGGTGATTGAGAATGCGGGTGATCTCGTCGAACATCACCCGAATGTACTGGGCGCGGATGGGCGGCTCGATGCCGAGCAGCTTTTCGATGGCCCCCACGTAGCCGTGCTCGTTGCACATCATGGAGACGTAGTCGAGCCGATCCATGTAGCCGATGGACTGGTTCCAGGGCTTGTATTCGGCCAGCTTTTCGGTGCCGCGATGGAGCAGACCCACATGGGGGTCGGCGCGTTCGATCACCTCGCCGTCCATCTCCAACACCAGCCGCAATACGCCGTGCGCCGCAGGATGTTGGGGTCCGAAGTTGATGGTGAAATTGCGGATCTCAGCCATCGGCCTCCTCCTGCCGCTCGGGCTCGACCCCATCGGTATAACGACAATCGTCCCGCACCACCCGCGGCACGTTGATGCGCGGCTCGATGCTCACCGGCTCGTACACCACCCGTCCGAGCTTTTCGTCGTAACGCATCTCCACCTGTCCAACCAGAGGAAAATCCTTGCGCAGAGGGTGTCCCACGAAACCGTAGTCGGTGAGGATCCGGCGCAGATCGGGATGGCCCTTGAAAAGGATGCCGAACAGATCGAACGCTTCCCGCTCGAACCAATCGGCGCTCTTCCACAACCCCACCACCGAGTCCACGGCGGGGAACTCCTCGTCGAGGAAGGTCTTGACCCGCAGGCGCCAGTTGTTGGTGAGGGAGAGCAGGTGGTAGACCACGGCGAAGCGGCTCTCGGGCTGCGGCCGCAGGGGCTCGTCCCGCTCGGCGCCGCGACTGAAGCCGGTGTTGGGCGCATCGTCCACCTCCCACTCGCTGCGTTTCCAAGCGGAGTAGTCCACGCCGCAGACGTCGATGCACTGGTCGAAACCCAGGGCCGCCTTGCGGCGTAGCAGGGTCATGATCTCCAAAAGACGCTCCCGCGGCACGGTGAGGGTGATCTCGCCCCGCTTGCGCACCATGGTGCACTCCTCGCACAGCTCGTCGAGGATGTGCTCTTCGATCAGCTCCTCCAGGTCGTCGAGACGCTCTTCCAGGCTCATGC
>Ga0256914_1000712_pt1 | contig 32167 bp, 32 predicted proteins | sample HulkmetaG_FD_191571 | JGI IMG/M metagenome (GOLD analysis project Ga0256914, IMG submission 191571) | Hydrothermal chimney microbial communities from Main Endeavour vent field at the Juan de Fuca Ridge, Pacific Ocean - Hulk | ecosystem: Environmental > Aquatic > Marine > Hydrothermal vents ... | reverse complement strand
ACTGTGATTAAGTTAAAGATCTGAAGTCTAAATTCTTCAGTCTTATAGTAATAATTTAGAGTTTATTTTTCAACCTTTTTTGGATGAAAATCTCTAAATTATTTCTATAAATTTATTATACGAGGAGGATAACATGAGAAAAATTATTTTTATATTTGCTATGTTGCCCCTTTTTGCTTATGCAAACTCTTTAAAATGTGAAAAAAAAGAAAACAGAATTATTTGTACATATTTTTCAGACAGATCAGATAGTGAAAATAATATTGTGCTTAAATTTCATTGGATTTCTCCCAAATCTCCGCTTGATGACAGAATAAGAGAGATAAATATACCACCATATTACGGCTCTGCATATGATTATAGATTTATTCCGGGTAGAATCAAGGGTCATTGGGAAGTTAAGGTTACAAAAAAAGACTCCAATGAAACCGTAAAAGCTTACTTTGATATAAATCAAAGTGATGATGAATTTTTTAGCAATTAATTCTATGTAAGTATCCGGCCAATGCTCGGGGTACTTATAACTTATCTTGGTTCTCTTAAAACTTTTATATTTGCTTCTGATACAAGTTTATCAAAATAAGATTTTATAATATCTTTTTCTCTTTTGTTCATAATTTCTGCGAAGATTGAGTTTTTTACTTTTTTGAAAGGTATAGGTTTTACATTTATTTTTTTCTTAATATAAAAACATACAAAACCATCTTTGAGAGTTAAAACAGGGGTAAAACTGTTCTCTTTGGTTTGTTGAAGTATATAAAATAATTTCGGATTTAAGTTTTTTGTTTTTAGTACTTTATTTTTTCTTGTTATGGTATCGATATTTAACATAGGATTTTTGATTAGTTTTTCCAAAAGTTGTTTATTTTTTGAACTGTATTGTGTAACTTCTATCATTTGAGGAATGGAGTAGAGATTGATATTTCTCTGATAATAATCTTTTAATTCTTGTTCGGTAGCTCTTTTTATTCTTGTTGAAACAAGTTTTTTATATAGTTTTCTTTGTACAATTTTTTTTGCCAAATCTTTTTTGTACTGCTCTATATCAATGCCTTTTTTTGCAAGATAATTTTCAAAGTCAACTATGGAAAGATTTGCACGGGAGCTTATTTTTTCTATCTCGTCATTTATCTCAATATCACTTGCGCTCAAATCATACTTTTTGATAAGTTTTTCTTCTAGTTTTTTTCGTATGAGTGCTTCTACTGCTTTATTTACCGGTATTTTAAAATCTATGGAGTATTTTTTTATTTCATAAAGTGTTATGGGAGAATTATTTACAACTATTGAGACTCCATCAACCAAACCAGCAATCATACTGACCTTAAACAACAATATAAAAAACAAACTTCCGATATATTTTTTTATCACTTTTATGCCCTTAAATTAAAATTGAAAAAGATTTTATCATAAATTTTGCTAAACTCTGCTAAAATTCATATTAACCAATAAAAGGATCGTATAAATGATTGTAACCAGATTTGCTCCAAGCCCCACAGGATATCTGCATATAGGCGGACTTAGAACTTCTTTATATAATTATCTGTGGGCCAAGAAAAATGATGGAAAATTTTTGCTTCGTATTGAAGATACTGATCTTAAAAGAAATTCCGAAGAAGCTACAAAAGCTATAAAAGAAGCTTTTGAATGGGTCGGTCTCAAACAAGACGGTGATATATACTACCAATCCAAAAGAATGGATATTTACAAAGAACATATTGAAAAATTGTTAAATGAAGGCAAAGCATACTACTGCTATATGAGCAAAGAAGAGCTTGATAGTTTAAGAAACGAACAGATGAAGGCAAAGCAAAGACCAAAATATGACGGTAGATACAGAGATTTTTGCGGAACTCCTCCGAAGGGTATAAAGCCGGTAATTCGCATAAAGGCACCCGTTAATGAAACCATAACTTTTAAAGATGGTATCAAGGGAGAGATTTCAGTCAATACGGATGATGTTATGGATGATTTTATTATAGCAAGAAGTGATGGAAGTCCGACATATAACTTTGTTGTTGCAATTGATGATCATTATATGGGAGTTACGGATATCATCAGAGGAGATGACCATTTAAGCAATACTCCAAAACAGATAATCATATATAGAGCTTTTGGATGGGATATTCCAAAATTTTATCATGTGCCTATGATATTAAATCCTCAGGGTAAAAAGTTATCAAAAAGAGATGGTGCTATGGATGTTATGGAGTATAAAAAAGAGGGTTATCTGCCTGAAGCACTTCTTAATTTTTTGGTACGCCTTGGCTGGAGTCATGGAGATCAAGAGATATTTACCATAGAGGAAATGCTTAAATTTTTTGACCCGAAAGATATAAACAAATCAGCTTCTGCCTATAATGCCGAGAAACTTTTATGGTTAAATGCACAATTTATAAAAAGTATGAGTTATGACAGATTTGTTAAAGAGTTGGATTATTTCGGATTAAATTTAAATAATATAGAAAAAAAAGAGATATTGATTGATGCTTTAAGAGAAAGAGTTAAAACACTAAAAGAGTTTTCTCAAAAAGCCGGTTTGATTTTAGAAAGACCCTCATCTTATGAGGAAAAGGCAGTAAAGAAATTTTTAAAAGCTAATGCAAAGGAGGTAGCCAAAAAGTTTGTAGACTATTTGATTAGTTATAAAGGAGCATTGGATCTTCCGACAGACTATGAAAGATTGCTTTTTGGATTTTTGGACAAAAACAATTTAAAACTAAAAGATATTGCCCAAATAATCCGAATAGCTGTTGTCGGTAGTGCGGTAAGCCCGTCAATCCATGATATTATGTGTATCATAGGTAAAGATGAGCTTGAAATCAGAATAAACAATTTAATAATTTTTATGGAGAAAAGAGATGAGCAAAACTGAATGGGAACAAAAATGTTTGGAATATCATATAGGAGGCAAAACAGGAACACTGCTTAAAAAGCCATGCGATACGGCCGAAGAGCTTTCTATGGCTTATACTCCCGGAGTTGCCATACCCTGTAAAGAGATAGAAAAAGATGTATCTTTGGCATACAAATACACAAATAAAGGCAACCTTGTAGCTGTCGTAACTGACAGTACCGCTGTTCTCGGACTTGGAGATATCGGGTGTTTGGCAGGAAAGCCTGTGATGGAAGGTAAGGGTGTGCTTTTTAAGAAATTTGCCGATGTCGATGCTGTTGATATAGAGCTCAATATAAAAGATACCGAAGAGATTATTAAAACCGTTGCTGCTATTGCGGATAGTTTTGGCGGTATAAACTTGGAGGATATAAAAGCTCCGAAATGTTTTGAGATAGAAGATAGATTAAAAGAGATATGCAATGTTCCTGTTTTTCATGATGATCAACACGGAACTGCTATTATTTCAACAGCAGGACTTATAAATGTATTGGAACTAAGCGGAAAAAAAGCTGAAGATATAAAGATAGTTGTAGTAGGAGCAGGTGCTGCCGGAATTGCATGTGCGAAAATGTATAAAAATCTTGGGGCAAAGCATATATTGATGCTTGATAGCAAAGGTGTAATTTATAAAGGCAGAGAGGGTCTTAATAAACATAAAGAAGAATTTGCTATAGAGACTGATGCGAGAACTTTAGAAGATGCTATGAAAGGTGCGGATATGGTTCTTGGACTTTCAGGTCCCGGGATTATAACTCAAGATATGGTTAAAAGTATGGCAGAACAACCTATCATTTATGCCTGTGCAAATCCTACGCCGGAAATATTACCGAATGAAGCACATGCTGTAAGAGATGATGTTATAATGGGTACGGGAAGAAGCGATTTTCCAAATCAGATAAACAATGTTTTAGGATTTCCTTTTATATTCAGAGGTGCACTTGATGTAAGAGCTACCAAAATAACGGAAAATATGAAGATGGCCGCAGCAAAAGCTTTGGCTGATTTGGCAAAAGAGCCGGTTCCTGATTATGTAAAGGCAGCATATCCTGATAGAGATGATATGGAGTATGGAAAAAATTATATAATTCCTTCACCATTTGATAAAAGAATAGCGGTTTTTGAATCTTATGCGGTAGCAAAAGCAGCTATCGAAGATGGTGTTGCAACTATAGAGAATTTTGATCTTGATGCTTATAAAAAAGAGCTTGAAAAGAAATTTTTAGCTTAAAAACAACAGGGGTATTATACCCCTGTTATATATTTAAATCACAATTTTACCTATCTTATAATTTATTCATTTTTTAAGAGATATATCAGTTTATATTGCTATAGTTATGTTAATATTTTTAGGGTATCTCCAATAACCGACAAAGCTATGGACTATATAGGTTATTAGAGGCACTCTTTATTTAAGGAGATTAAAAATGTCTGTTATGCAATATATTGATAAAGTGCTGGCTCAAACTGCCGCAAGCAGTCCGGGACAAGTTGAATTTTATCAAGCGACGGAAGAGGTTTTGCACTCTTTGAAGCCTCTACTTGAGAGAGAACCTAAATATGATAAATATAATATTCTTGAAAGAATAGTAGTGCCTGAAAGAACTATCATATTTAGAGTCAGTTGGGTAGATGATAATGGTATTATCCAAACGAATCTTGGCTATAGAGTACAGTTTAATTCAGCTATAGGACCATATAAAGGCGGACTTAGATTTCACCCCTCTGTCAATCTTGGTATCGTAAAATTTTTAGGATTTGAGCAAATTTTTAAAAATTCTCTTACCGGACTTAATATAGGTGGCGGCAAAGGCGGAAGCAACTTTGATCCGAAAGGCAAAAGCGAAAATGAAATTATGAGATTTTGCCAATCATTTATGGTAGAGCTCTCAAGACATATTGGAGAAAGAAGAGATGTTCCTGCCGGTGATATCGGAGTAGGAGGGCGAGAGCTTGGTTTTATGTTCGGACAGTACAAGAAATTAACAGGAACATTTGAGGGAATTTTAACCGGCAAAGGTTTAAACTGGGGCGGATCTTTGGGCAGAACGGAAGCTACCGGTTTCGGATCAGTCTATTTTGCCGAACATATTTTAAATAAATATGCAGATTCTTTAAAGGGTAAGACTTGTGTCGTTTCAGGTTCAGGTAATGTTGCTATATACACCATCCAAAAACTGTATGATATGGATGCTTTGCCGGTAACTTGCAGTGATAGCCAAGGAACTATATATCATAAAACCGGAATAGATCTTGAAGCATTAAAGGCTGTAAAAGAGATAGGTAGAAAAAGGTTGACCGAATATATCAAGCTATGTCCTGATGCAGAATACATTCCTGTTTCAAAATATCCAAAAGATGGTCATGTCTGTTGGCATATGCCTTGTGATTGTGCATTTCCGAGTGCTACACAAAATGAATTGACACTTGTTGATGCAAAAGCATTGGTAAAAAACGGATGCAAACTTGTAAATGAAGGTGCAAATATGCCTACTACTCCTGATGCTATCGAGTATCTAAAAGAGCATAAAGTGCTTTTCGGACCTGCTAAGGCTGCAAATGCCGGAGGAGTCGCAACAAGTCAGCTTGAAATGAGTCAAAATGCGAGTATGTCCAACTGGTCTTTTGCGGAAGTTGATGCAAAGCTTCATCAAATTATGAAAAATATTTTTGATATATCTTACAGTACTGCTCAAGAATACGGATGCGAAGATGATTTGTTGGCCGGTGCAAATATAGCGGGATTTAAAAAAGTAGCAGATTCCATGATAGATCAGGGATCAGTGTAAAAAAACAAAACAACCAAAACTCAAGAGTTTTACTCTTGTGTTTTGGTTACACAGTGTTCAAAAAGATATTTATGATCTTCCGGCAGAGACTTAAAAACGGCATAAGCCAATTCTCTTATCTCCCAAAGAGCGGATTTTGAAGTTCTTAAAGATATAAAATTTTGTAAACTTCTTGCATTTATACTCCAGGTAAGTTCTGTTTTGTAGCTTTCGGGCAAGCAGTATTTTGCCTTATCATTACTTATGCCTTTAAGCAAAACTTTTCTTAAATTTTCCAAAGCTTTTATGCTCATTTCATCAACAATTGCTATATTTGTAAAAATTAGATATTTCTTTGCTCTTTTTATATCGGCAGGAGTAAATTCGGGTTCGTTTTTTAACTCTTTTAATGTGTATCTTGTTGATTTTACACTCAAACTTGCCATTCTGTGACGAGCAAGCTCCTGAAGTAAAGCTCTGCTTATGCCTTTTATGTAAAAATTATAATGAAGATGTTCAAGTGTTGAAGCATGTTTGAATTTGTTGCCTACTCTGTCTATGAGATCTTTATCTTTTTCTCCACCATTATCGCTTTTATCAAAACTTTGCCAACAAGTCCTTATGGCATTTGCACAGATGATAAGCGGAGTGTGATGTAATAGTGTTACCTGCATAATAAGTCCTATTTTTTAGGACTTATTATAGCAAAATTTTTCTTATTGTTTTAATTGTAAAAGAGTGTTAAGCATTTGATCTGAAGTAGTGATGGTTTTTGAATTGGCTTGAAAACCTCTTTGTATTATTATAAGTTGAGTCAAGCTTCTGCTTAGATCAACATTACTCATTTCCAAAGAGCTGGCTTGAATAAAACCTCTTTTACCTGTTGCCGCCTGACCAATAATAGGATCTCCTGAGTTTGAAGTTTGTATGTATACTCCGCCTCCATTACTTTCAAGACCTACATTATTGGTAAAGCTTGCCATAGAAACTCTTGCCAAACCAAAGCTCCTTCCATTTGTAAAGCTTCCTATAAGAGTTCCTGTTTCGTCTACTCTTATACCGTTTAAATCACCTCCCGGATATCCGTCTTGTGAAATTCCGGAAGTATTTGAATGTGCATCAAAACTTGTCATACCGTCAAACTGATTTGCTGTTCCGAATTGTAGATTTATGTTTTGATTTGGAGCGGAACCGTTATTGGCAGTATAGGTTAGATTTGTCGGAGTATATGAGCTAAGAGAACCGTCAGAGTTAAAGCTTATATTTCCCGTCACTATATTTTTAGGATTGACTCCTCCGTTTATATCTCCCGGTTCGGGAACGGATATGATAACACCCCATTGAGCACCTCCGTCAGCTGTGTAACCTATCTTTCTAAATTCAAATCTTACGGTGTGCTTTGTTCCGAGCGAATCAAATATGTCAATACTGGAAGCATGAGTGGCAGCATTTATGATTTGAGAAATTCTTGAATTGTTTCCTATGGGAAGATTGCCTTGGAGGGCACTCATGGTAGTAGTAAATTTTTCATTCGCACCCACTCCGTTTGTTGCATCGGTTAAAGCTGTAATTTTAAGATTCATATTCCAGTCATTTGAGCCGCTGCCGGGATTTTTTACCTCAAACTTTCCTCCATCAGTTACGGTTACCAAAACACCGTCATTGCTGTCTGAGCTACTTGCCTCGCCTGTATCATTGCTACTGTCATAGTTTATGTTATTTTTAGCATCATTTTGTATTGCCTCTCTTAAATCTTCAGTTGTGGTAAAAGTTCTTGAAACAACTGTAGAGTTTGCTGCGGGAGTACCCTGGATAGGTGCCGCACCGCTTTTTACATACTGGTATTTGTAAGCTGTATATACCTCTTTGCTTGATAAGCTTGTGCCATCGCCGGCATTTACATTTAAGTCTATATTTTTCATCTTTTCAGATGTGCCGCCATTATCATTTGAAAAAGTTATATCGGCTCCGTTTACCGTGGCAACTACACCTGTTAATGAAGTTTTTTGATTGATTAGAGTTGCTAATTGCTGAGCTGTATCTGTCGCAGTAGCACCATTGACACTTCCGGTAATGCTTGTGCCGTTTAATGTCAGATTTACTGTCTGATTGCCCGTTGCCGTAATTGTTTGAGTATTTTTTGCATTTGCATAGCTTATCCATATACCTTGATTTTCCTGCAGATTAAAAGCTTCTCCTACCGAGTTGAAAAGAACTCCAAAGTCTTCACTTCTTTCATACAATTTTTTATCGGTATTAAATATATCACTTCCCCAGTCATTTTCATTATGTGTTTCTCCTGTATCTGCAACACCGTTATTGTTTAAGTCAACCGCATTTGCAAGATAATCCAAAGAATATATCGGAGCTTTATTTACTATAGAATTACCGGAATTTAAGTTTGCTTTTAAATTGATATATGTCGAAGCATTTGCCGGAGTTGTAAGCCCCGGAGGGATAGTTATGTTTCTAATCGGTGCTGTTGAGTCAATTTCACCTGTTTGCTGGTCTCTGACCCAGCCTTGAACTATATATCCGTTGCTATCTACAAAATTTCCGTTTGCATCAAAAACAAAATCGCCGTTTCTGGAAAATTTATATGTTTTTCCACCATCAGGACTGACTACAAAAAAACCATCACCTTGAATAGCAAGGTCGGTATTTTTATCAGTTGTTTGAATGGAGCCTTGTTTGAAAATTTTTGTAATAGAGCTAACTTGAGTTCCAAGTCCCACTTGCATAGGGTTTTTTCCGCCAAGTTCTCCCTGTGGGGCAGTTGCGATTTTTGAAGTTTGATTTAATAAATCAGAAAAATTAACTCTGCTATACTTAAAACCTGCCGTATTGACATTGGCTATATTGTTTCCTTCTACATCCATTGCTATTTGGTGTGCATTTAGTCCGGATACTCCCGCCCATAGTGATCTCATCATAGTTAGATCCTTTTATAATTTTTTAGTTTTTGTATAATTTTACAAGCAATTTTTGTTCCATTACCTTTTCATATTGATGGCTTTTTGTATCATTTGATCGCTTGTAGTTATACTCTTTGCATTTGCATCAAAAGCTTTTTGCATAATTATCAGTTCAGTCAATGCCGTACTTAATTGAACATTGCTGTCTTCAAGTTTGTTTGTAAGTATTTTGCCGCCATTTATATTTTGACCGTCTTTTTGGTAGAAAAATGCCTTTCCGCTGTTACTGCTTTGTATAAACATAGTGTTATTTATTTTTTCCAATCCGCCTTCATTCGGAAAATGAAAAATAGCTATTTTTGCCACAGAAGCACTTTGACCGTTTGTAAAATTTGCTACAATATTTCCATCTTCTTGTATAACATAATCATTTAAAATTCCCTCTTTTTTGCCATTGTTTTGAACAAATTTAGTCTCTCTTCCAAGCCCTTTTATCGCTGTTATACCGTCATATCCGCTGTTTGGGATATTATTATCAAGCGCAGTGCCAAGATTTAGAGTAATGGCTATTCCCTCATTTGATAAAACAGGCAGATTTGATTCAACCAATGCCCCCGTACCGTTAAACCTTAAAGTGCCTGCCTGAGCATCTACTATTTGGTAAAGTGTATTATCGTTAGGGTAGGTTAAATATTGTGCGGGATCGTAATTTATGCCTGTTTGCTTTTCTCCAATATTTTTCAATATTTTAAAATCAGCATTATATGTCGCTCCTTCTTGAGTTTGAGGAAATTGTTTTGTAAAAGTCATATCCAATATATTTTGACTGCCGTCGGGATTAAAAAGAGCTGTTGTAAAGTGATCAAAACTTTTGGCAACTTCCCGGTTTGTTTGAGGGTCTATTTGCGAATCTACTTCTATATTTAAATTTGCACCAAATTTTAAAGTTGTCGTGGGAGTAGGAGGAATATATAAAATATCAGGTAAATTTATTTTATCTTGAGCATTTATATCCGAAAGAGGAGTATCTTGCAAAGGATCTATTGTAAAAATATTTACATTGTTTATTCCCTCTTGAGAATATAATTTCCCAAAAGAGTTTAATTGCTCCTGCGATAAGTTTGCCGGTTTTAAGGTATTGTTTAAAGATCCAAGCAAATACTCTCCGTTTGCATTGACAAGATTGCCATCGCTATCTTTGTAAAAAGCACCGAGTTTGGTATAATGGACAGAATCCTTACTCTTAAATCCATACCACCCGTTGCCTGCAATTGCCGTATCGAAATTTCTATCGCTATCTACAAGTTCACCTTGGGATAAATCAAGAGATGTGCCTTGTGCATTGCTTCCAAGTCCTATATCATTTCCTATGCTTGTACAATTTAGTGCCTGAGAAAATTGTGTTTCAAATTCAGGTAAATTTTCTTTAAAACCGAATGCGTTTTGGTTTGCTATATTGTTTGCCCATGTATCTATACCGAACTGATGTGTTTTGATACCGGCAATTCCATTGTAAAAAGATCTATTCATTTGTATTTCCTACTGATATATCTCTTTGACTTGTGAAATCGGATAATAGTTGCTGCCAAGCTTTAAAAGAGCTTTTCCCTCATCAAATCTAACCGATTCTATAGGATATACTCCATAAGCGGTATTAAAACTTCCTGTTGAACCGTCACTGTAATTGGCACTTACACTGTAACTTCCTTCAGGCATCTTGTTTCCACCATTATCGGTACCGTCCCACTCAAAATTTAAAACTCCTCCTTTTTGAGGTTGTAAATTGAAAGTTTTTACTATATTTCCCTTAGAATCTTTTATCTCAACTTTACCGGTTTGAATATCATGGCTAAAATAGATTTCAAAATTTGTTGCACTATCTTTTGATAATATAATTTTATCTGTACCAAGGCTTCCCATTTTACCGATAGAAGATACTGCATTGAAGTCAGAGGTTGATTTTAGCTGATTCATTAATGCTTCCATGGTTTTATTTGTATTATTTGCTGATTCTAAAGTAGCAAGTTGAGATGTTTGAGAGAGTATTTTTTCGCTATCCATAGGATCTGTAGGGTCTTGATACTGAAGTTCGGTTAAAAGCAGTTTCATAAAGTCATCTTTTTTTAAAATACTTTCCGGATTAACTGCCTGAATATTGTTTTTGTCCGTATTTTGTGTTATAGAATTTATCATTTTTTTCCTTTATACATATTTTGGCATAATTATATTTATAGTATCTATGCTGCTTTCAGTTTCGTATTCGTCAAAGTTTTGAAACGACTCTTCATTTTGCTTTTTTTGGTGATTTTGATTTTTGTTGTTGCTGTTTTGGTTTGAGCTAAAATTCATATTTAGGTTTGTAAAGCCCATATTTACCAGTGCATTTTTAAATTCGGCTTGATTTTGTGTGAAAATTGCCATAGTATTTATATTTGAGTTGATAGTTACTTGCAGATTGTTACCTCTGCTTACAAGACTGACACTCACTTCACCGAGGTCTTTTGGGCTTAAGGTCATTTTTATTCTCATCAATGGAGGCTTGAAATTTTCAATTTGTTCTTTTAAATCATTTGCAAATATATTTAAACTTTTTTGCGGTGTCGGTGCTTTTGTGTCGGTATTTAAATAATTATTTAAAGAATGAGTTGTGTTTTGAGAAAAGTTTTCCTCTTTTAGCGGTGTTTGGCTACTCTTTTTTAAAGGAGGTAAATTATTGTTTTTTTCATTGGCAGTTTCTATCTCTTGTAATTTGCTTTTTTTGCTTTTTTGTAAATTTTTTATATGTGTATCTTTCTTGATTTCTCCAATAATCTTATTGAATGATTTGCTTTTTTGAAAAGATGAAGATTCTTTTGTTTCGTTAGGCAAAGTTTTTTTGATTTTGCTTTTTTGCTTTTTTAAATATTTTTTATCTAAAAGAGTTATGTCTATATCCTTATCTTTTTTGTTAAAGTTTTCCTCTTTTAGCGGTGTTTGGCTACTCTTTTTTAAAGGAGGTAAATTATTGTTTTTTTCATTGGCAGTTTCTATCTCTTGTAATTTGCTTTTTTGTAAATTTTTTATATGTGTATCTTTCTTGATTTCTCCAATAATCTTATTGAATGATTTGCTTTTTTGAAAAGATGAAGATTCTTTTGTTTCGTTAGGCAAAGTTTTTTTGATTTTACTTTTTTGCTTTTTTAAATATTTTTTATCTAAAAGAGTTATGTCTATATCCTTATCTTTTTTGTTAAAAATTTCTTGTTTTATTTTGCCGGTATGCAGATTTGGTTTATTTTTTACAGTGTTGACAGTTTGATTTATATTTGGCAATATTTGTTTTTTGCTTAAATCGTTTTGTTCTTTTTTGACAAAAGTATTTGCAGAAGTGTTTATTGCCGTATTACCATTGTTTAAAACTTTAGTTAATATGGTATCTTTTTTTGATACTTGGGTTTGTATTGTTTTTGGAGTTGTTTTTTTATCTTTGATATTTTTTAGAATTTTATCGCTTAATAAAATCTCTTTTTTAGAAACAGTTTTTATTTCAAGATTTGGTTTTGCTAAAATTTTATTAACTTTTATTTCGATTTGCTTGTTGTGATTTTCTATTTTTGTGAAATTGAAAGTTTTTATTTTGATATCATATTTTTCAGCAACTTTTATCAAATCTTTAAAAGTTTTGATATCTTTAAATTCCTTTATTGTTTGTGCATTGTTTAGAATTTTGGTCAATTTTTTTGAATCGGTCGGAAAATTTCCTTTAAGTGAATTACTTTTAAGAAAAATAACAAGATTTAGCAATTCATCCAAACTTACAGAATTATTTTTGGTATCTTTGTTTTTTAAGCTTTTTGAAAAAACAGAAGTATGTTTTGTTTTATTATTTTGCATTATGGGATTTATCTCTTTTTTATCTGTTTGCAAAAGCAAATTTGATAAAAAATTTTTAAAATCCATATCAATATTTTTTTCATTTATATCAATATTTTTTGTATCTTTTTTTAATTTATTTGCAGTTATATCGGTATTTAAAGACAATAAAGGATTCATTTTTCACCTTTTAAACTTTTATAATAAGTGTTATATTATCAATATAACAAGCAATATCTATTCCATCAAATCCGTCAATAGTATAAAAAAACAGAGCGGATTTAAAGAAGCAACCAAAGACAATTAAGAAATATCACCATAATTTCAGTTTATTTGGATATAATGCATATTTAAAAACCTGCTTTTTGGCAGTTGAATACAGAAGGATATAATTAGTGCAAGAGATAAGAAATATAGCAGTAATTGCTCATGTTGACCATGGAAAAACAACTTTGGTTGATGAACTTTTAAAACAATCACACACTTTTAGAGAAAATCAAAAAGTTGATGAAAGAGTAATGGATAGTAATGACCTTGAAAAAGAAAGAGGTATAACAATACTGTCAAAAAATACGGCAATTATCCATAAGAATTATAAAATAAATATTATAGACACCCCCGGACATGCTGACTTTGGCGGAGAAGTTGAAAGGGTTCTTAAAATGGTTGACGGAGTATTGCTTTTGGTAGATGCACAAGAAGGTGTAATGCCGCAAACAAAATTTGTGGTTAAAAAAGCACTGAGTTTAGGACTTAAGCCTATTGTGGTCGTAAACAAAATAGATAAGCCGGCAGCTGATCCGGATAGAGTGATTGATGAAATTTTTGACTTATTCGTAGCAATGGATGCAAATGAAGATCAGCTTGAATTTCCTGTAATTTACGCAGCTGCAAGAGACGGATATGCAAAATATGAAATGGATGATGAAAATAAAGATTTGGAGCCTCTTTTTGAAACAATTATCAATGAAGTTCCGGCACCCAAAGGAAATATAGAAAATCCTACTCAAATCCAGGTTTTTACACTTGATTATGATAATTTTGTGGGTAAAATAGGCATAGCAAGAATTTTTAACGGAACTATCAGAAAAAATCAAAATATCTTGCTTGCCAAAAGCAATGGCGAACAGATAAGCGGAAGAGTAAGCAAACTGATAGGATTTTTGGGGCTCGAGAGGATTGATATAAATGAGGCGGGAAGCGGTGATATAGTTGCTATTGCCGGTTTTGAAGCTTTGGATATAGGAGATAGTCTTGTAGATCCCACTAACCCTATGCCTTTGGATCCTATGCATATAGAAGAGCCTACACTTTCGGTTATATTCAGTGTTAACGACTCTCCTTTGGCCGGAACTGAAGGGAAATATGTAACTTCTAACAAACTTCAGGAAAGACTTGAGAATGAAATGAAAACAAATATTGCTATGAAATATGAGTCTATAGGAGAAGGTAGTTTTAAAGTATCAGGCAGGGGAGAGCTTCAGATAACTATATTGGCTGAAAATCTTAGAAGAGAAGGATATGAATTTTTGCTTGGAAGACCGGAAGTTATAATAAAAGAAGAAAACGGTGTCAAAATGGAGCCTTATGAGCTTTTGGTAGTTGATGTACCTGATGATTTTACAGGAGTTGTAATAGAAAAACTTGGAAAAAGAAAAGCCGAAATGATATCTATGACTCCAACCGGTGACGCTCAGACAAGAATAGAGTTTGAAATACCCGCCCGTGGTCTTATAGGTTTTAGAAGTCAATTTTTAACAGATACGAAAGGTGAAGGTGTTCTTAATCACTCATTTTTAGAGTTCCGTCCTCTTAGCGGAAATGTTGAACACAGAATGAATGGAGCATTGGTTTCTATGGAGAACGGACAGGCACTTGGCTATTCGTTATTTAATCTTCAAGACAGAGGAACTTTATTTGTCAAACCTCAGGATAAGGTTTATATAGGTATGATTATAGGTGAAAATGCAAGAGCGAATGATTTGGATGTCAATCCGATAAAAGGTAAAAATTTAACCAATGTAAGAAGTAGCGGAGCAGATGAGGCCATTAAGTTGGTGCCTCCAAGAGATATGACTTTGGAAGCTGCTTTGGAATGGATAGAAGATGATGAACTTGTTGAGGTAACTCCCAAAAGTATCAGACTAAGAAAAAGATACCTTGACCCGACGGTAAGAAAAAGAATGGCAAGGAAAAAAGAAGCATAATAAGCATCTAATCATTAGGTGCTTAACAAGGAGGTACAATATGGGCTTGATTTTGGCAATAGTATTTGCAGTTGGTATCTTGATACTGATGTACAACTCTTTGGTTGCAAAAAAAAATCAGGTTGATAATATATTTGCCTCTGTTGATGCTCTTTTGAAAAAAAGATACAATCTTATACCAAATTTGGTATCATCCGTGCAAGAATATGCAAAACACGAAAAAAATCTTTTGGAAAAAATTACTGATTTGCGTTCTCGTGCCATCAATCCTGCGATAAGTGAAGCAGAAAGAGTAAGTATTGACAAAGAAATGACTTCAATGCTAAAAAGTATTATGGTTGCAGTTGAAAATTATCCGAATTTAAAAGCAAGTGAAAACTTTATGCATCTGCAAAGAATGCTCAGTGAAATTGAAGAACAGATTTCAGCAGCAAGAAGAGCTTACAATCAAGCAGTGACGGATTATAATAATGCTATAGAAATGTTTCCTACAAATATTATGGCTTCTTTCATGCATTATAAAAGAAAAGCACTTTTTAGTATACCCGAAGATGAAAAAATAAATCCAAATATAAAAGACTTATTCAATTAGAGTTGCCCATTTGCCAAAAAGGTAAAATTTTATTGGAGCCTTTTTCGATAAAGAGGAGACAGTCGGATGAAAAAATTATCAGAATTGATGAATTTTTATTATGACAAGATATATCCTCAGGTTGAAACTCTCGAAAATGATAGAAAAAAAGTTCTTTTTAAAATAAAACTATCCATTTTTATATGTATATTTATAGCTATTGCAATCATAACAACAAGTTACTATATCGGTTTGCTTAAAAAAGGTATCGATCCCATATACTGGGCCATGACCATACCTTTGGCGCTGTATGGTATTTTATATAAGTTGATTATAAGTGATTACAGGAATGATTTTAAAGATGAAGTTATACAAAAAATTGTATCATTTTTGGAACCCACTTTGAAGTACAATAAAAACGGATATATCTATAAAGAGGAATTTATCTGGAGTAATCTTTTTCAAAAAAGGATAGACAGATACAGCGGAAATGATTTAGTAGAAGGGAAAATAGGAGAGACAAATATAAAATTTTCCGATATTAAAGCTGAATACAAAACCACCAGTAAAAATAAAACAATTTGGCATACAATCTTTCGGGGACAGTTTTTTATGGCTGATTTAAATAAAGAATTTAACGGCAGAATGGTTGTGTTGCCCGATAGTGCGGAAAAACTTTTAGGAGGGATAGGCAGATTTTTACAAAGTCACAATCCGGATAGAGATAAACTTATAAAATTGGATAATCCGGAATTTGAAAAAGAGTTTGTTGTTTATGCAAATGATGAGATAACCTCAAGATATATTCTAACCCATTCAATGATGCAGAGAATTTTAAACTTCAAAAAAAAGAGTAAAAAAGAGATATATTTATCTTTTAGAAATTCAAAGATTTTTGTTGCTGTTTCTTCAAAAGATATGCTTGAGCCCAATCCATTCAAGCCTTTAAATGATTTTGATACCATAAAAGAGTATTATGAGAGTTTTAAGATAGTTGTTGATATTGTGAATGAATTAAAATTAAACAGAAGAATTTGGAGCAAAAAGTAAAGAGAACAGCGCTATAAATGATGCTATCAAATAAAGATAATCCCCATAGAGATATCCTGATAGAATAGAACCTGCAAAACCTCCAAGTCCATAGGAAATGCCATGATAAAACTGCATAGAGAGTTTTTTTGTGTATATATTCTGTAAAGATAAGTAATTGTTGCGGTATGAAACAGTGCAAAACTTACCGCATGGAAGGTTTGAGTCAAAAATGATACATATATCAAAGAGGGAAAAAGATACAACAACAACCATCTTAAAATTGTTACGGATATGGAAAATTTTATAAGTTTTAAAATATTAAAGTGCATTATTCTGTCTTGCATGGCGAACATGATAATTTCGCATATTATTGAAATGCTCCAAAGATAACTTATCATTTCCAATGATATGCCGTGATCATTTTCATATATCGTAAAAAAATTATAGAAAAAACCAAAAGAGACTTGAAAAAGAAATATACTAATCCAAAATCTCCAATGTTGCAACAAAGAGAAATTAATATTTGATATATTCTCTTCTTTAAAATTAAACTTTTGCATTAAATGATATTAAAAGCCCTGTTATAAAGACAAATAACCCTATTGTAAGATAAAAATAAAGCCCCGTTTTATAACTGTTTCCAAGCTCTCTTGCAAGTAAAAGTCCGCATATCATAAAACCAAGCGATCCCCAAAGTCTACTTTTTCCATAATGTGTTTGAAGTTTTTCAAGAGCCATGGTGTCAATATGGGGCATACTAAGACCGTTTGCAATTCCAAATAATGCAATGTTAAAAAGTAAAAGATAAAAGTTATGTATGGTAAGTACCCCTATTCCTAAAAGACTGACAAGCAAAGAATATTGATAAACTTTTTTTGTAAGAGCAAATATTTTTAAAAACAAAAAAGGAGTTAAAAACCTCATCAAGGGTACTGCAGAAAACAAAAATCCGATTTGTACAGGAGTGTAGCCTACCAAATTTAGAATTTTCGGTAAAAAAATGACATATACTCCAACCCCGGCAAAATAGAAAAAGAAAAAAGAACTAAGAAGAAACATTTTTGCTTGATTTTAGCTCTATTACATAAGTTTTACTTAGCAAATCATGCAGTGTTTTGTTATCTTTTCTGAAAAAGGCAATAAGTTCGCCTATTATAATTGTAGATGAAATAACAAAAAATATATATCTTAAAAATGATTTTAAAATTGATGGATTTTGTTTTGTATCGGCATCTATAACTTTTAAATTGTATGCTTTGTATCCCGGAGTCTGACCTTTGAGACTCCAAAAAAGTATCATAACTATACCATAAACCACCCATAATGAATTTCTTGCAATCAGTGAGTTTTGCATATCCTCTTTGCCATTCATTATAAGATATGTAACCGTATAAGCTAAAGGCATCATTATCATAAACATATCCGTTAAAAATGCTTTTATCTTTGACGCAATGGAGGCATAAGGGGTGTTGTCTGCTTGTTTTTCCAATTGGCTTTTAGGTTTACCCTTTTTGATATCCCTCCATCTCATTAGTTTCCTCTGCTTCCCGGTTTTATGGCTTTGGAGCCGGTTTTGCACATTGGACAGGTTTTTGGAGTGTATATTTCAAATTCAAAATTACCAAGAGCAAAAAATGGTAAGTTTTTTGGTAGTTTACACTCTCTTTCGGGTTCTTTTTCTTCGCCGTAAATTTTACAAAAACCTCTATTTGCCAAAGCTGCAAATCCTACTATTTTGCCTCCTTCAGACTCTATTACTTTTGCCGCTTCAAGAGCTGAACCTCCGGTAGTAATAATATCTTCACAGATAAGTATTTTTTCATTCTGTTTTACCTCAAAGCCTCGTCTTAAAGTCATAACCTTGTTAACTCTTTCTGTAAATATAAATCTTGCATCCAATGCTCTTGCAAGTTCATAGCCTGCCAAAATACCGCCAAGAGCCGGAGAGCATACCGTATCTACCGATATACCCGCATTTTTTATATTTTTGGCTAAATTTGCAGTTAAAAGTTCAGCAGTTTTAGGATTTTCTAAAACTTTTGCACTTTGCAAATAATATTGTGAATGATTGCCGCTGCTTAGTAAAAAATGTCCCTCAAGCAGAGCATTTGCATTTTTGTAAATTTGTCGTAAATTCATAAGATTATACTTTCATGAGTTCAGATTCTTTTGCCTTGACAAGCTTGTCAACTTCTGATGTAAAATCATCTGTAAGTTTTTGTATGTCATCATGGGCTTTTTTGCTTTCATCTTCTGTGATTTCTTTATCTTTTTCAAGATGTTTTATTTTATTGTTGGCATCTTTTCTAATATTTCTTATGGCAATTTTAGCTTTTTCACCCATTGCTTTTGCTTTTTTTGCACTCTCTTCTCTTTGTTCAACCGTCATTGGCGGGAAGAAAAGCTTTATATTTTCTCCGTCATTGTTGGGATTTACTCCGATATTGGCACTTTGTATGGCATGTTCGATATCTTTTAAAATATTTTTTTCCCAAGGAGTTATGGTTATGGTGGTGGCATCTGTTGCTAAAACTGTAGCTACCTGGTTTAAAGCTGTAGGAGTGCCGTAATAATCTACTTTTACATTATCCAGTATGTTAACACTTACTTTTCCGCTTCTAAGAGTTGTAAAATCTTTTTTTAAAGCTTCTATGCTTTTTTGCATTCCTTCTTTTGTTTTATCTTTTATCTCATTTATTGCCATATTTATCCTTTATCAGTAATTTTGTTTTTATACTATTGTTTATACTTATAGCCAAACGACTTCTTGGTCTAATTAGTTTTTTATTTATATTTTTATTTATAAATCCGTTTTTTATATCAAGTTTTTGCCAACCGTATCCACTTAGATAAAAATTGGCCGACTTGTATTTTGTATTATATAATTTTGCCACAATCTTCTTTAAAATTCCATTGTTCGGATAAGTTTTAGGCTTAATTATATCTATATGTAACTCTTTATAATTTAAATCTCTCTTTAAATTGCTTTTGCCTACAAGAGCATTTCTGTCAAGATCAAATATATCGCTTGTCGAACTGACAGCGCCTATATTTTGATTTAGAATTGCCTGAAAACCAAACTCTTTTGCAATATTTTTAACTCTACTATTGTATTCTCCGTAAGGATAGGCAAAATATTTTGGGGTAATACCCAGTCTTTTTTTTAAAAGTTCAAAACCTTTTTTAAAATCATTTCTTAAAAAAATATCACTTTTATATGTCATATGCGGATGAGAGTATGAATGAAATTCAATATCTCCGTATTTGGATATCTCTTTTAATTCTTTCCATGAGGTATAATCGGGATATTTTTTTTCAGTAGCTTCTACATATACAAAAATTGAAAAGGGATAATGATATTTTTTAAAAAACTTTAAACCGTTTTGGTAAAAACTTTTGAAATTATCATCAATCGTTAAAACAACCCATTTATCATCAATTTTTTGATGATTTTTAAGAGCCCCAATCAAACTGCTTAGTTTGATTACTTTATAACCGTTATCTTTGAAATAATCAAACTCTTTTTTTAACTCTTTTGCGGTTGTATTGGTTGTTGGGTATCTGCTGTCATCAAATCTGTGATAAACAAAAATATGAGCATCACTCCATAAGAAAAGAGGTAGAAAAAAAAGGGACAAAACAGATATTTTTATCCCTTTTGAGAAAGTTTGGTATTTATTTTGCTGCAGGAGCTTTTGGAGCTGCATTTGTATTGGTTGAAACTGGTATATTCGGTACAACCGGAGCTTTTTTTACAGGCTTTTCTACTTTAATATCTTCGGCTAAAGAAGCTTTTTTCGATTTGTTATAAAAATATCCAAGAGCCAAAGTATTTATGATAAATAAAAAACCTATTATAAAAGTAAATTTTGCCAAAAACCCTGCAGGGCCCTTAGCTCCAAAAAGTGACTCATTGCTTCCGCTGTAAGCACCAAGACCAATAGACGAACTTTTTTGCAAAAGTATTGCGATAGTCAATATTACAGCAAGAACAAATTGTAAAACCAATACGATGGTTGTCATAATCAATATCCTTTTTATAAAAAATAGAGTATAATTTGCTTTCTATTTTTAGATTAGCCTTGAATTATATCTAAAAAATATTAAATTCGGGTTTAATGTCAGGGAAAAAATGCAAAAAGAAGATATAAAATCTTTTGAAAAAGAGTTTTCAAAAAATGCGAAAAATTATAGCAGATACAATATAGTACAAAAAAAAGTAGCGAAAAAACTTATAAGTAAAATAAAAAACAACCCGAAAAATATATTGGATCTTGGATGCGGATCGGGAGAGTTGTATAAGCTTATTGATTGGAATATAGAGAAATTTACAGCCGTTGATATATCCGAAAAAATGTGTGCAATTCACCCGAAAAACAACCGGATAAAAGTTATCAATGCCGATTATGAAGATGAGATATTGTATCGGCATATATTAAAAAACGAAAACTTTGATCTGATTATATCTTCATCATCTTTGCAATGGTGCAGGGATATTGAAAAGGTTGTAAAAAACATATCAAATTTTTCAAAAAAGTGTGCCGTTTCTATTTTTTGTGATGGTACATTTAAAACCATATATGACATAAGCACTCTAAAAACTTTCTTGCCAAATTCTAAAAAAGTGATAAAAATTTTTCAAAAATATTTTGATATAAAATATGAAATTGAAAATTACAAGTTGTATTTTGAGGATAATTTTTCAAAATTTCGCTATATAAAAAGAAGTGGAGTCAGCGGAGGCAAAAGACAACTCAGCTATACTCAGACAAAATATCTTATAGAGAATTATCCTTTGGATTATCTTGAGTTTGAAATTTTATATATTACAGGGGACTTGAAATGTTTTTGAGTATAAAAGCCCCCTATAATTTTATAATTAGTCTCTGTTTGAAAATATTCCCAATATTTGCAAAAGCGCTATAAAAAGATTTAAAAAATCAAGATAAAGCATAACGGCAGCCTCAATCGGTGTTTCGACATTGCCTCTTATAATATTTTGTGTATCATACAGTATGAAAGCACTAAAAAGTATGGCACTGACACTGGCAATAACAAGCTGAAAAAGAGGACTTGCTGTAAAAATATTGATAAGACTTGCCACTATAACTATTATAAGAGTTATAAAGAGCATTTTTCCCATAGCTGAAAAATCTCTTGTAGTATTCATGGCAAATATGGAAAGTCCGCCAAAAGCTACGGTTGTAAGCACAAATGCCTCAGTTATGATACTTGCACCGGCAGGTGTTGCCAATAAAGCCGATAATGTAGGAGCGAGAGTCAATCCTGTTACGAAAGTAAAAGCAAAAAGCAAGACAAGATTTAATCCCTCTTTTTTCTTTGCTGCCATAAGCCCGAAAAGCAGTGCAAATTCAAGTATAACAAGACCCCAAAACCATCCTGCTACTCCCATTCTTCCGTCCGGTGAAACTTTTATTAGCGAATTTGCAAGATATGCAGTACCTATATATGCTCCGGCACTTGCAGAAAGCAAAGAGCTTGCAAAAAGCTGGTAAGTTTTTTTTATGAAGACTGCCAGGCTGCTTTTTGCAGTTGTGCTTTGCTTCTGTGTTTCATTTTGAATAGTTTTGTTTTTTATATATTCTCTATCATATAAAGCCATTTTTCCCTCCGGTAAATTGTTATTTAAAAAGTTATTATATCTATATATTCTTAACCGATAGTAAACAAGAAAAATTAATCAGATTTTTCCAAGTTGATACAAATCAATGAAGATAAGTGATAATTTTGTTACTATTTATAAAAATATTTTTAATGATCAATCAGGAGTGCGGATAATGAAAACAGATAACAAAACTGATGAGCCACAATGGCTTGGCAAAAATGAACAAATTGATTTGGATGTTAGGCCCAGCTTGTCAAAAGGTGTAGATCCTTTCGGAGTTATTATGCAAACTATAGCCGGTTTAAACGGAAGAATTTTGCATATAATCAGCAGTTTTGAAACTGCACCTTTGTATGAGGTACTTAGCAGACAGGGTTTTGAACATTATGCAAAAGAAAAAGACGGAGTATGGCATATTTATTTTTACAAGCAATAAGTTTTAATCCTTCATTTATACTTGCTTAATTCAATTTAAAATATTTTATGCCACTTCTAATATTATTTTAATCTTAAATAAGCTACAATTTGATATGTATGCGGATACCCTAACCGTGAAATAGGAGTAGCTTTTGATATTGTATGATGAATTTGGTCGGCTTTTGGGAGCTGATTTGGAAAGTATGAAGCTTTTCGGGTGTAATAATATAACTGAATTTAAAGAGAAAGTTGAAGATATTTCGGATTTTTTTATAAATAAAGATGGATACATACGCAAATTTGACCATTATGGTTGGATAGATTATCTTAATTACTCTGAAGAACAAATTGACAAAGTTTTGATAAAGCAAAAAGATAATATTGCTGTAGAAGCAAAAGTTGTTATAAAAGAGATATATAATCTAATTGAGATCAACGGTTCAAATATAACTTATATAATTGATTTTATACAAAAACATACAGTCGATATTGATACGAAAGAAGAATTCCAAGACAACAATAATACCAAAATATCAGACGAGTTACCGATAGATAACTTTGAAGAAGAGATTGTTAAAGATAAGATAGATCTTGATTATAATGCAATGGCGGAAGAGTTGGATGTAGATAAAAATTTATATGATGAATTGCTTAATGATTTTATTTTTGAGAGTAAAAATGATTTGGATTTGATGGGTGCTTATATATTAAACAACAATTACGAATCACTGCTTAGAATAATAAAAAAATTAAAAAGTATTTGCATAAATTTGAAATTAAATCCGTTTTTGCCTATATTTAACAGTATTGAAAGAAATATAAAAAATAAAAATTATGACAATATAGAGATTTTTCTTGATATTTACAAGAAAGAATTAAATATTTTGTCTAAAAATATAAGATAAAAAGATAAATATAAAAGGATATTTATGAAATTAAATACAAATTCAAGTTTGAAATTGGTTAGTTTTTTTCCATTGGTGCTTTTGCTTGTGCTATCGTCATATTTTATGTATCTTTCATATCTGCAATATCAAGATACCCAAGTATTTAAAACCAAATTAGAATCAAATAAAATACTTAAAAATCTTTCTATTAATTTGGCAAGAGAGAGAGGATTGAGCTCGGCTTACCTCGGAAGTAAAGGAAAACTTGTCAAAGATGCACTCAAAAAACAAAGAAAATTGACCAATAATGCCATAAGGGATTTTAACAATTATTTTAAAAATAAACCGATTGATATAGAGCTTACCAAAATTTTTAAAGCATTAACACAGATAACAAATATCAGAACTTCAGTTGATAAAATAAATATAGCTTTCAATAAAATGTTTTTCGGATATTATTCAAAAGTAAATGCCCTTTTGTTTGATGAATATAAAAAGATATTGGATATTCGAATAACACCGGAGATAACTTCTGAAGCTTCTTTGGAAACAGATATACTCCAAGAGATAGAAAAAAGCGGACAGGAAAGAGGATTGGTCTCATATGTTATTTCTAAAGAGAGACCTTTTACAACTGAAGAATTTTCCAGTTGGCTTAGGATATTCTCTCAAGCGGATTTAACAACATTCAGTATCAATATTTCCGATATTGATCTTAAAAATAAACTTTTTACTCTTTTTCATAATGCAAATGCAAAAAAGCTTTATGATACTATTGTTAAAGCAAAGATAAATATTATACAAGGAAGCGATATAGGTTACTATCAAATTGCTCCTGCAAAATGGTTTCATTTGATGACCCGAAAAATCAGCATACTTAACAGAGCGGATAATATAGTCAGCTTAAGAGTAAATACCAAAACAAATGACTGGTTTCAAAATAAAGTCAGACCAAAACTTATATTGGCCGCAGGTGTGCTTGTACTGGCTATTTTCTTGCTTATTATAGGTCTTTTTATTGATAGATATATAAAAAGAAGTATCAAAGAGCTTGAGAAACTTTTCAGCAAAGTTGGTCAATTGGCCGATATAGACGAAGAGATTGATTTTCAAACAACTGAGGGTATTGAAAAAGGTTATCGAATAATAGAAATAGCTATTGATCAAATCCAGCAGGATAAACAGATAGCGCTTGAGGCAAGTAAAGCTAAAAGTATTTTTCTTGCAAATATGTCTCATGAGATCAGAACCCCGTTAAATGGTATCATTGGTTTTACAGAACTTCTTAAAAATACCAACATAAGTGGAGAAGAGAGAGATTTTGTTGATATTATTGAAAAAAGTTCGGAAAATCTTTTGGAAATTATCAATAATATTTTGGATCTTTCAAAGATTGAAAGTGATAAAATTGAAGTTGAAGAGATACTTTTTTCTCCTATTACCGAATTTGAAAATGCAATAGAAGTTTTTGCCGCAAAAGCTGCTGAGAAAAACATAAGATTGTCATTTTATATGGATCCTAGTCTAAGTAACTATTTAAACGGAGATCCTACAAAGATAAAAGAAGTACTTATAAACCTTTTAAGCAATGCAGTTAAATTTACTCCGATAGATGGAGAAATAGATGTAGAGATAAAAAGAGTTGGAAATGTTGATGCATTTGGAAGGACAAAAGTACAATTTTCAGTTCGAGACAATGGTATTGGAATATCAGAAGATAAATTAAAAACCATATTTGATGCATTTTCACAGGCCGATTCAACAATCACCAGAAAATATGGCGGAACAGGTCTTGGTTTGACAATCTCATCCAAGTTTATCTCTTTGATGGGCGGAAAGCTTGAAGTTGAGAGTAAAGCGGGTGAAGGTACTAAATTTTTCTTTACTTTGGAATTTGATGAATCACCTTCAAGCGAATTTAACTTTAGAAATGAATTTATCGAATACAAATGTGCATTGCTTGCAAGTGAAAAAGATAGAAAATACCACACACAGTATCTATATGATTATTTAAAATATTTTGGCTGTGATGTTGTTTTCTTTTACAACTATAAAGAGATAAAGGGTTTAATGTTCAGAGAAAACATAAACTTTGTAATTTTAGATGTTGAGTATATAAGTGAAAGTGAATTGGATGATTATAAAAAGATAGAAATTCCCGGAATTGTTATCCTTAAATCTTCCATGCAGGCAGTTGTTAACAAATATACAAATGATTATATAAAGCCCCTTTACGAACCTGTAAATGTTACAAAACTTGCAAATGTTTTAGAAAAACAAAAAGAGTTTTTACCTAAGATAAATGAAAGCAGCGAGAAAGAAAATCCACAAGAGGAAACCCCCGGAGATATTTCTACAAAAGAGCATGATTTTGATGTTGCAGAGAAAGAGAATGCAGATGAAGGAAAAATTAAGATACTTGTTGCAGAAGATAATGATATAAATCGAAAACTTATAAAAAGAACTCTTGAAAATTATAATGCAGAAGTTACTTTGGCAAACAACGGAGAGGAAGCTTTAAATGAAGTAAAAAGCAGAAAGTTTGATTTAATTTTTATGGATATTGCTATGCCGGTAATGGATGGAGTTGAAGCTTTGCATGCCATATTGAATTATGAATTAAACAGTGGTATCAAACATACTCCTGTGGTTGCATTGACAGCAAATGCTTTAAAAGGTGACAGAGAAAGATTTTTAAATGAAGGATTCGACGAATATGTTACAAAACCTATAAAAAGTACCAGTATTGAAGTTATACTTCAAATGTTTTTAAATGACAAGTATTCCCAAGAAACGCAAAAAGATAATAACATCAAAGAAACAGAAGTAAAAATACAAAATGAATCAAAAGACAATACTAAAGAAGAGACTGTACAAATATATGAAACAGACAATAATTTTGGTCAAAATATAAAAGAATATACGATTGAAAAATCAGAAAAAATAGAAGAACCACAAGCAGTAAAAGAGAAAAATGAAGAAGAATTTCAATCAGATTTTTTTGATCAAAATATAAGTATTAAAAAGATAGAAACTGATGATGAAGAGTTTGTCCCATATGTTCAAGATATTAAATTGCAATCTAACGAAGAAGAAAAAATAGAAGTAGAAGAAGATAAAGCAGAAGAAGATAAAGCAGAAGAAGATAAAGTAGAAGAAGATAAAGCAGAAGAAGATAAAGTAGAAGAAGATAAAGTAGAAGAAGATAAAGCTGATAAAATTAATGTTTTGATTGCGGAAGATAATGCTATCAATCAAAAGCTTATAGAAAAAACTCTGGAAAATCTTGGTTTGAATGTTGAAATTTCAAACAATGGCAAAGAAGCATTGGAAATGTTTAAAAAGAAAAAATATGATATAGTTTTTATGGATATTTCTATGCCCGTAATGGATGGCATAGAAGCTACTCATGAAATTTTAGTTTATGAAAAAGAGAATAGTTTGGAGCATACACCGGTAATAGCACTTACTGCCAATGCCTTGCCTGGAGATAGAGAGGCATTTTTATCCGAAGGTCTTGATGAGTATATCTCAAAACCGTTGAAAAAAGAGGATATAATCAAAGTTTTAAAAATATTTTTGAATTATGATATTGATGAAGTAGAATTAACCAAACATAATGGTGATGAAGAAAATATTTATGATACTTTTATAGATGATATAAAAGAAGAGGAAGTGCATGAAAAAGAGGACACAATAGCTAAAGAGAGAGGAAAAGAACAGCAAATAGCACAAAAAGATGTTTTGGTATATAAAAACAATCAAATAGAAGCAAAAATATTATCAAATATGATAGAAAAAATGAATTATAAAGCTGACAGGGTGTTTAATTTTGATGAATTTTTAATGAATATGGAAAACAGTCAATATAAAATAATATTTTTCGATAAAGAGACAGAGTTTGTTGATAAAAAAGACATAATTGAAAAGATCAAAACAAGTGATCAACAAAGAGATAAAAAAACAGTTATCGTTGAATTTGTAAATGTACAGGATTTTAACAAAGATGAGGATAAACCTTTGGTTGATGAGATTATGGATAATGTTATTAATAAAAAAGGAATAAAAGAAATCTTAGAAAAATATATAAGGTAAAAAATGAGTAAAATAAATATACTTTCAGTTGATGATGATTTTATAAATTTAAAACTGGTTGGTTCGATATTGAAAAGAAACAATCATGTCAATATGGTAATAGAAGCTTCCAATGGATTGGATGCATTAGAGAAATTAAAAGCAAACAAAGATATAGATTTAATACTGCTTGATATGGTAATGCCTATAATGGATGGAACAAAATTTTTAGACAATCTGTTTGCAAATGATGAATACAAAGAAATACCTGTCATTATATTGACTACTGATGAAACAAAAAAGCAGGAAGCCTTTGAAAAAGGTGCTTATGATTTTATATTGAAGCCAGTTAGAGAACATGTGCTTAATGACAAAATAAATAAGGTTGTTGAAACTTTTTTTAGTTAAGGGCATCTACAATAGCTTACGCAGGAGTTTATATGCTTCCAAATAATGAACAAAAAAGTTGTGCGGGTAATTTTATAGTCATCTTGTCGGTTCCGCTTCTGCTTTTTTTAGTATTGGCGGTTAGTTATTTTGGCTATCTTTCTTTAAAAGTGGAATTGCACACTCTGCTGATTTTGGGATTTATTTTTTTAATATTTATATTTTTTATAAAACATAATGCCAACTTAAGCGCTTGTAAATTTAAACAATCTTTTTATGAAATAGAAGAAAAGTTAAAATTATTTTTAAGAGATAGAGAGATTGAAATAAATGAAAAAGTAAAATCACTGGCAAATATAGATGAATTTTTAGAAGATGAAATAAGTCAAATGAGAAATGACAACTTTTCTTCTGTGGCTTCAACGATATTCCCGATGCTTGGAATATTGGGAACTTTTATTGCTATAGCTATTTCAATGCCGAATTTTAGTGTGCAAAGTACTGAAGCACTTGACAAAGAGATATCCATTTTGCTCAGCGGTGTGGGTACGGCTTTTTATGCTTCCATATACGGAATATTTTTATCACTTTGGTGGATATTTTTTGAAAAAAGAGGTATAAGCAAAATTAATTCTCTTGCACAATATATAAAAAGATTATATAAACAAAATATATGCACTAGTGATGAGCTTGAAAGATACAAACTTCTTTTAGAGCAGAAAAACAGTATAAATATAGTTCGAACATTAAAAGATATATTCAATATTGATATGATAAAAAGTCTAAATCAAAGATACATAGAAGATTTTCAAATTGTTGTTGAAAAAACTTCAAATAATTTTGAAAAGATTGTTTTAGATATGCAAAATGCAACTGTAAATTTTGAAAATTCTTTAAAAGAGATGTATCACAGTGAAAATGCATTAAAGGCAACTATCAAAATAGATAAAACTCTTAAAAATTTTACCGAATCAATAGACAGACTTCAAAATAGTATAGAAAGTATAGACAAAAATCTCTCCGGTTCGGTTGAGAAAAATTTTGAAAAAGTTGACAAAGAGATAGCTGATATAGTTATAAAGTTGGCAGATTTTGGATTTTTACTTGATGAGCAGATAGAAAAAGTATTTTCGGTTATTGAACAGTACCATAAAGAAATATTAAAACAGTTAAAATAAAACAATCATGCTTCAAAAAACACAAACAAAAATAAAATCATGATTGTTTCTTTCGCCGACAGGCGTAGCATAAGTTTTACCCCACAAAATTTTAAAATTTTGTGGGGACCCCAAAGTGATAGGAATTTTTGCCGGAATTCATTTCCGACAAAAAGGAGATTTTAAGGTGAAATTTTTATTTAAAAAAGATAATGAAAATACTAATTTTTGGATATCTTATGCGGATTTAATGGCCGGGCTTTTATTTGTCTTTATACTTCTTATAGGAGCAATCGTAACAAAATCAATTTTGCTTAAAAGTGATCTTCTTTCCAATAAATCAAGACTTAAGAAAAACAAAACCGCCTTAGAGCTTAAAAATGATGAAATCAAAAGGCTCAAAAAATTACTTTTGGAAAAAAATACCCAGTTGGCATCATTTAGTAAAAAAATTATTATTTTGCAAAATGTTATAAATGATGCAAATGCCTCTTTGCTTGAAAAGGAGAGAGAATTAAAAGATTATGAAGGTAAAGTTATGGTGCTTTCCAATGAGCTTACCGATACAAAAAGTAAAATATCTTTAAAAGACGAACAGATAGTTAAGCTTTTAAATGAACTTGGAGAAAAAGAGACAAGATATGACAGACTTGTTGCGGATTTAAGAAAAACAAAGAAGAGGATAAAAAGTTTAACGGGAATTCGTATAAAAGTAATAGCCGAACTTAAAAAGGCTCTTGGCAACAATATAGAGATAGATCCAAAAACCGGCAGTATGAGATTTTCAGCATCTATACTATTTGATAAGGCAAAAGCAAGATTAAAAAAAGGAGCAAAAAAAGAGTTAAAAAAAGTATTTTTAAAATACATAAAAGCACTTTTAAGCAATCCCGACATAAAAGATCATCTTGATAAAATTATCATTGAAGGTCATACGGATAGCGACGGAGGATTTTTATACAATCTTCAATTGTCACAAAAAAGAGCATATGAAGTTATGAATTATCTTTTAACTCTTGATTTTGTAAAAAAACATAATCTTAAAAAGATCATGATAGCAAGCGGACGCTCATATCTGGATCCGATACTTGATAAAAACGGTATGGAAGATAAAGAAAAATCAAGAAGAATAGAGATAAAATTTACACTTAAAAATAAAGATGCCATGAAAGAGATAGAGAAGATATTGGATGAAAAATAGTAACAGTTTTGAGCCGGTTTATCTTCGTGATGCAAAAAGACATATAGATTGGCTTTATAAAAGAATAAAAACAATCAATGAAAATGACACAAAAGAGTTTAAAATAAAAAAAATTTCTACTTTCTCAAAATTTTTAAATTTTTTAAAAAGAGTTTTTTGAGAAATCTCTAATAAGGATTTTCATAAAAAATATAACTTGTAGAGTAATCACTAAATTCAAAATATACTTTTTTTTCATCATTGTCTATCTTATAGTTTAAGTTTTTATCTATGTATCCATAACCGTATCGGTAAGATCTTGGTTTTTTGTCATCAGTTCCGTAGGCAGTTGAAAGCTTGTCTATACCTATAAATCTCTTAACGAGTTTATTGCCGGCATAAACATCTAAAACTCCGTTTGTACCTGTCCAATTTTGAAGGCTTCTGCCTATTTTATTTTGAGTTTCCTGTGTACATCCGGTAAAAATAAGCACTAAAACAGATGAGATAAAAATTATTTTTTTCATATATAAAACTCCCGTAAAAATTAATTTTACTATTATATCAAGTTTTCTTTGATATAATATCTCATCTTATGTATGATATTATTTTTGTAAAATACAAAGAAGGATTTATAATGCAAATAGAGATGCTTTACAGCAAGATTCACAGAGCTACTGTAACTGAAGCAAATCTCAATTATATCGGTTCTGTAACAATAGATAAGAAATTGATAAAAAAAGCAGGATTGAAAGTTGGTCAAAAAGTAGAAATTGTCAATATAAATAACGGTGAAAGATTTAGCACCTATGTTATAGAAGGTAAAAAAAATAGCGGAATTATCTGTTTGAACGGTGCGGCGGCAAGAAAAGCCGAAGTTGGTGACAAGGTAATTATTATTGCTTATGCCATATTTCATAAAAAAGAGTTAAAAAAATTTAATCCCACAGTAATATTTGTTGATAAAAAAAATAAAATAAAAGAGATAAAAGATTATGTTTGAAAATATAGACTTAAGCAAAATGGGTGAAATGTTGCAAAAAGCCCAAGAAGAGGCAAAAAATTTACAAGAGCAAAGCAAACAAAAAGAATTCAGTGCAAAAAGCGGTGGCGGACTTATCAAAGTAAGTGCAAACGGAACAGGTGAAATCATAGATATACATATAGACGATACTCTTCTTGAAGATAAAGAGTCTTTGCAGATACTTCTTATCAGTGCCGTAAATGATGTCTTAAAAATGGTTGAAGATGATAAAAAACTTGCTGCTTCAAAGATGTTGGGTTCTCTTGGCGGATTTGGTATATAATGAAATAATCATGTTTCAAAAAACACAAATAAAAATAAAAATCATGATTGTTTCTCTCGCCGACAGGCGTAGCTTTAGTGATAGGAATTTTTGCCGGAATTCATTTCCGGCAAAAAGGAGATTTTAAAATGAAACAATTTCTACTTTTTATGTTTTTAACACTTGTACTTTTTGCAGGTGTCGATCCTATAAAGAGTGATTTTGAAGTTTGTAAAAATAAAAATCGTATATCTTTTGTAAAAATAGGTAGGCATAATGCTGTTGCGGTATCAAAGCACACACTCTTGTTCTTTTCAAAAAGGTATACAAGAGGTTATATAAAAAGAGATCCGTTTCTTGGCTTGTATCTTTTTAAATACCCCAAAGAGTTAAAGCCTGTAAAGTTTACCGAATTTGCTGAAGTGAAAAAAAATATAGGAATAATTAGAGATACTGATTTTGATAAGGGAAAAATTGTATCTTTGTCAAACGGTTTGGATATACCGGCAAAGATAAATAAAAAAGCCAAACCAAACAGTCTTATAGAATGTGTTTGTTGCAGAGCATTCGGTCTTGGCAGCGGCGGTTATAATTTTATAGACAGTGACTTTATAATCAGATTTCTTGCAAAAAAGAGAGTAAGCTATGCTGAGAGCGGATTGAAATTTGAGCAAAAAGGCTCTTATATTTATGTCAAAGAGAAAAATCCTTTTTTTAAACATTTGTATATACCGGTTGGCAGTATGATTATTAAAATTGACGGTAAAAAATTTGACAAGGTAAGCACTTTGAGTAAATATATACTTTTTTCAAAAATTGGAAAAGTTATAGATATATCATACAAATATGGAAAAAAGATTTATCACCAAAAGATAAAATTAAAAAGAAAAATTACCGGAGGATTGATACCTC
>Ga0256914_1000711_pt1 | contig 32172 bp, 37 predicted proteins | sample HulkmetaG_FD_191571 | JGI IMG/M metagenome (GOLD analysis project Ga0256914, IMG submission 191571) | Hydrothermal chimney microbial communities from Main Endeavour vent field at the Juan de Fuca Ridge, Pacific Ocean - Hulk | ecosystem: Environmental > Aquatic > Marine > Hydrothermal vents ... | reverse complement strand
GAAGTAGAGCTTCAAAAGCCCATCGACGGAGCCGTAGTCCGGAACCGCCCTTTTGATGAGGAATTTTTCGTATTCGTCCGCCTTTTCAATGGGTACCCTACCGTGCCAGAGCCTCATAACGGCCATTAAATCACCTCCAATCTATCTCCGTGCTCATGGTATAAAAGCATGCTCTGGGCTCATGGCTTAAGTGCCCATCTAGTGCTTCTCGCGAAGCTTACGACTGCAACAAGGCTCGCAAAGGCCCAGAGAACCAGGATGATGGCAACGCCGAGCCCTGGCAGTACGAACGTTTTGATTGATGTGAATATGACCGCGAACAGTGCGAAGATTCCGGCCAGTGTTGTCAGCCGCTTAAGCCCGGGCTGGCGTTTCAGGGAGGCAATATCTCCTTCATTCCGCGATTTTTTGAGGGCACGGTAAAGCAGCAGAAGCGTGACCGCGTAGAGCAGCCATATTGGAACCTGAGCGGCAAGTCCAGGGAGGGCTTCCCGCCTTAACAGGGAGCCGAAGAGGATGTAGTACGCCAGGAGGGCGAGAAACAGAGGCTTAAGCTCCCGTGATGAGGGGAGGAGCTCCTTCATGTCATAGCGTCCGCCTTCAAAACGTTTCAGCCACAGATATGTCAGGAGGAGCAGAAACGCCGAGGAGGAAATGGTGGAGAGGAGTGAATGGAGCGGCGAAGGAGCGTTTGAGGCTTCAATGATGCCGAGGATCGCTGCCGTGAGATAGGGAGGTTTGAGCACGGCACCGGGGAGCAGCCTCCTTCCGGAAGTCAGGAGCTCCGCGATGCCGACGGGAATCATGAATGACATAAAGGGGTGCCAGAAGAGCACCACGACGAGAATCTCGAAGATTCCGACGCCGCCGATCTTGAGGAAGGAGCCCCACTCCGGGTTCCACACAACTTTGGTTATGTATGCCTCATAGAGGCCGAAGAGGATTCCTGCCAGATACAGGGTTTCGAACCTGGGCTTTCCAAAGCGGTAAACAATTCCAGCGAGAACCAGCGCGTGGAGGCCGTAGAGCGGGAGAAGGGAGATTATCCCCCAAAGTGTGAAGTACGGGTAGAGGTACGAAGCTACGGTGACCTCGGCGAAGAAGACGGAGAGCGAAGCCAGCAGGAACCAGAAGAAGTACCTATGCCTCATCCGTCCGTCCCCAGGATATTCCATAAGGGCACTTATCGGGTGCATGGTTCATAACTGTCACTCCTACAGGTAGTTCCTCAAGTATGAATACAGCGAACTCCAAAGCGAGTATTCTAAGAATGATTGCTACCACGGTTTTGAGGGCTGGCGCAGACTTCATATAGTTTTTTTCTTCACATTGGGGTATTTTAGGATTTTGGTCTGCGGTGAGTCAGAATTTGCCCTCTGGAGGCTCAGATGTTGAAAGTGTGTAGAAGACGAAGGAAAGGAGGGAAAAGCTCACCAGTTGCCACCGCCCATACCTCTTCCCATTCCACGACCCATACCTCTTCCGCGACCCATACCACCGCCCATTCCTCTGCCTCTCCCCATCCCGTAGCCTGCTCCCGGTCCGGCTCCCCCCTCGGGGCCAAAGACGGCCTGGGTGAGGTCGCCCCGCAGGAAAGCCTCGACTGCCTCCCTGACGGTCATCGTGGCCGGGGCAGAGACCATCCTTATGCCAGCGGCCTGGAGAACTCCCGATGAGTTGGGCCCGAACTGACCCGCTATGACGACGTTGGCGCCCTGGTCGATGCAGAATTGCGCCGCGGTAACTCCAGCTCCCCTCGGCTGGCTGTAGCCGGGGTTCTGGACCACCTGAACGTTGACTACCTGCCCGTTCTCCACCTCAACTACTGTGAAAGTGGGGGTTCTTCCGAAGGCCTGGTTAACTCTGTCGTTGAGACCGCCGTTTATGGTTGATACGATAATTCTCATTGCACATCACCTCCACGAAAAATTAGGAGAGCCAAATTTAAAAAAGTTTGCATAAGCTCAAAAACCTCTCGGGCGAAGAACTTCCCTCAAGATGAGGAGAACAATTAGGCCTATTGCATATGGTGCAGCTGCTATAAAGAGCTTTATCAGAAAGTAAAGGATTCCAAACAACAGTAGCAGGTCAATTATCCCATAAACTCCTCCAAAAGGGAAAAACCCAAAGCTTCTTCCATAACCTCTGCCCATTCCTCTTGGCATTTTTATACCTCCAAAAAGATAAAAATAGAAAGCTCACCACCATCCATAATACCATCTAAGGGTTCTTCTACTGGGCATTCCAGTCCATGGGCAGTAACCTAATCTCGCTCCCCAGCCTCTTCCTCCTCTGCCCAATCCACGTCCAAATCCTCTGCCTCTTCCCCAACCGCGGCCCCATCCATAACCAAAGCCGTAAGCTGGTGGGTAGTATGCGGCAGGGACAGTTGAAGGCGTTGCTGGATATGCTGGAGTTGGGGAAGTTGGGGGTACTGGCATCATTGCTGGGGTCTGAAAGCTTGTTGCTGTCCCCTTGCTTATGCTCTCAACGGCTTCTTTGATTGGTGTTCCCCCTGGAATTGTGTATGTTCTTATTCCAGCAGCCTGTATTGCTCCAAGGGCGTTAGGACCAAACTGGGGAGCTGCAACAGCCTCAACTCCCTCATTGATTAGCAGCTGAACTGCCATTGGCCCTGCTCCTCCTGGAGCTGCTGCCCCTGGATTTTGAATGACTTTTACATCTTTGATGTTTCCATTTTCGTCAATATCGACAATTGTGAAGGCAGGAGCTCTACCGAAGACAGGAGCCACAACGTCTTCGAGTCCTCCACCATTAGCACTTGGCATTGCAACTTTCATTCCAACCACCTCCTTCTATTAATATGTGCATATGCACATAAATATAAAGCTTTCGGTTAGCCTAATTTACCCTGGTGGCAAATATTTTTATTTAACTTAAATCATCTTGTTTACGCAAAATGTTAAAATACTCAAAACCGTTCTTTTCCCGGTGGTTGAAATGAGGAAAGCTCTTGGGCTTTTGGTAGTTTTTATTCTGGTTTTCGGTGTCGTGGCGAGCGGCTGCATTAACGGGTCGGAGAATGCTTCCATGGGAATCTCAACGGCTCCCTCCAGCCAAACAAGCTCAATAAGCGCTCAGTCCTCGGGTGTTGTTCTTACCCTCGTTGGCCCAAACGGCGAAAAGAAGGAACTAACGCTCGATGACCTCAAAAAGCTGCCCCAGACTGAAGGTAAGGGTGGATTGAAGACAAAGACGGGCACTATAAAAAACGTGGGGACTTACAGGGGAGTCTCGCTGGAAGAGCTTGTTAAGCTCGTGAATGGACTTTCTGGGGACTACCACTACGTTATAACCGCCGCCGACGGATACTCTGTCTCCGTTGACTACGACTTCCTCCAGGGGAATGGCATAGACACGATGGATGAGAACGGCAATTCTGTCAGTGGTAACGTCATGCCGATCCTTGCCTACGAATTCAATGGAGGGCCGATAGAGTTCGAGCTTGACGGGGAGGTCTATCCCCTTGAGCTGGCCCTTGTGAGTGAGAAAGGCTACGTAACGCCGGGCAATTTCTGGGTTAAGGCTGTGGTGAAGATAGAGGTAGTTAAGGCTTCAACGGGAAGTTCAAGCGGAGCTCAGACTACTGGATATGTGACCGTGCAGGACTTCAGAAACAGGACCGTTAAAGTCAAGCAGCCAGTTGAACGTATCGTTTCTCTCTACGGCCTCGCAACGCAGATGGTCTATCTCCTCGGCGACGGCCAGAAAGTTCTCGGAAGCACTCCGCTCGCTATGAACGACGGGTTCATTCAGCTCATCGATCCTGAAGTTAAAAACAGGATGGTCTTCGTGGGGAGTCCAAAGAGCGCCAACATCGAGACCGTGAAGGAGCTCAACCCCGATGTGGTGTTCACTGCAGCATGGGGCGACGAGAGGCTGAACGAGGGGATAGAAACTCTCGGCATCCCTGTAATAGCCCTTGACCTCGAAACGGTTGATAATTATCTGAAGAGCCTTGAGATAATGGGCAAGGTTCTGGGGAAGGAAGAGAGGGCAAAAGAGGCCGTGGAGTACTACAGAAATGCACTGAAGGTCGTTACTGAGGGGACGGCAAGTCTGTCCGAGGGCGGGAGGCCGAGGGTTCTCCTCGTCATGTACAGCATGAAGAGTAAGGCCTTCAAAGTCCCTGGACAGGACTACTTCCAGAACAGGCTCATTGAGATGGCTGGCGGAATAAGCGTCTCGAAGGAGCTTCCCGGCGGCTGGAACGTGGTGAACGTCGAGCAAATAGCCAGCTGGGATCCTGACATCATAATCGTCGTCAGCTACTCTCTCCAGTACCCGAGCACCAAGGTGAAGGAGGATATCATGAACGACCCCGCCTGGCAGGGAATCCGGGCTGTCAAGGAAGGAAAGATCTACGCCATGCCAAACGACGGCGAGAGCTGGGACTACCCTGCGCCGAAGTGGATACTCGGGCTCTACTGGACGGCCAAGGTGCTCCACCCTGAGCTCTTCAGCGACCTTGACATAGAGAAGGAGGCAAACGACCTGTACGAAAGGTTCTACGGGTTAAGCATCGAGGATGTCACGATAGTCGGTGATATGCCGTGAAGCGCTATCTTTTGGCTTACGCCGTCGTCTTTTTCCTTTCCCTTTTCGTGGGCAGGTTTACCTTCAGTCCGCTGGATATGGGGGAGATTGAGAAGACAATCCTCCTAGACGTCCGTCTGCCGAGGATAGTTGCGGCATCCCTCCTCGGCGCTTCCCTCTCGCTCGCGGGCCTTTCCTTCCAGAACCTGTTCAAGAACCACCTCGCGGGCCCGAACCTGCTTGGAGTGACGAGCGGTGCTGCTTTTGGGGCTGTCTTAGCGATACTCATCTTCACGTTCAACCCGTATCTCGTTCAGGGGCTGTCCTTCCTCTTCGGACTAGTGGCGGTCTTAATTGCATGGAAGCTGAGCAGGCTTGTTGGAAGCGGGACGGTCGGTTTAATCCTCGCTGGAATCGCGGTATCGGCCTTCTTTTCTGCCCTAGTCGGCATGGCGAAGTATCTGGCAGACCCTTACGACAAGCTGCCCACGATAGTCTTCTGGCTCCTCGGGAGCTTTGCTGGAATAAGGTGGACGGATATAAGATTCTTCTCGGTTCCGCTGGTTGTGAGTATCCTTGGGATAATCCTCCTTCGCTGGCCGCTCAACATTCTCAGCCTCGGTGACGAAGAAGCCAAGGGGCTCGGGCTTAACGTGCCATTTTACCGGAGGCTCATTATTGGTCTGGCTGCCCTCGGAGTTTCTGCATCAACTGCGATAGCTGGAATGATAAGCTGGGTTGGTCTTGTCTCGCCCCATATTGCCCGCCTTTTGGTAGGTCACGACAACAGGGCACTGGTTCCAGCTTCAGCCCTCGTTGGCGCTTCCCTGTTGCTCATCTGTGATGACCTGGCGAGAACGCTGACGCCTGCCGAGCTTCCCCTTGGCGTTGTTACCTCGCTCGTGGGGGCACCGATTCTCGTCGCCATACTTGCAAGGAGGCGGTACCATGTTGCTCGTTGAGGGCCTTGAGTTCTCCTATCAAAACGGGAAGGTGCTGGAGGGCGTTGGTTTTAGCCTCGAATCGGGAATTGGCTGCCTGCTTGGTCCAAATGGGGCGGGAAAGAGCACGCTGATAAAGTGTATCGCAGGGGTTCTTCAGCCCACTGCTGGCAGGATAGAGCTGAATGGTGCCAGTCTGCTTTCAATGGGCTTCCGCGAGAGATCTAAACTTGTAAGCTACGCTCCCCAGGAGTTCGGGATAAGCTTTCCGTACACAGTTTTTGAAGTTGTCCTCATGGGAAGGAATCCACACGTGAACCCGCTTGAGGGGCCGGGGGAGGATGATGAGGAAAAAGCCTGGAAAGCCCTGGAAGCCCTGGGAATAACCGACCTCGCCGAAAAGCCATTTACGAATCTGAGCGGTGGCCAGAAGAGGTTGATCCTTATAGCTAGGGCGCTGGCACAGGAGGGGGAGTTGCTCCTCTTTGACGAGCCCACTTCATTCCTCGACTTCAGGAACCAGCACCTCGTGCTGTCCGTCATAGGGGGACTCGCCAAAGACCTTGGAAAGCTTGTCCTCGTATCGCTTCACGACCCAAACCAGGCCCTGCTCTTCTGCGATACTGTTTTTCTAATGCGTGAGGGAAAGGTAGTGGCCAGCGGGCGCGCGGAGGACGTGGTGACGGGGGAGAATCTTGAAGCCCTCTACGGTGTTGGGGTGAGGCTTATTGAAGTTGATGGTCTCAGATTCGTCGTTCCTGAGAAAGACGAAACTGGTTTAAATCTAAACTCCAGCTGCGGAGGGCGGTACCGGTGAAGTAGCTTAGTCACTCCCTCTGATCAGTGAAGTAGCTCAGTATCTCCTCCCATACCCTGTCCCTGTTTCCGATCGTGACCTCAAACAGAACATCCAGCTTTACCCTCTTCGTTATCTCGCCCAGCAGATCCTTCCTCAGTATGAGCAGACAGTCCCCTTGGAGGTATTTGAAAACGTCAAAGTAGCCGAGGAGCTCCAGATAGCCAATTTCATCGTAAACAAGCACCTTTCCTTCCCGCTGAAGGGCACGCTCCATGAAGGCCAGTGCCTCAGGGTTGAAGTAGAACTTCCTGAGCTTGAAGCCGATTGGCTCCCTCTCTGAGGCAAGGACGACCTTTTCACCGGTTTTCAGGTCTTCAACATAGAATCCTCCATCAAAGCGCTCACTTATGACTCCGTAGGCACCGTCCAATCTGGTTATCACTTTCTTCAGGACGGTAGTCTTCCCCACGCCGCGTTCCCCGGTGATGCCGACTATCATAGTCTCGAATAATGCGGAGAGTTAATAAATTTTTCTGTTTAACAGATAGCAAGTTTGTTTAACGGAAGTGTTATATAAAGGTTTTTTCACCTTTTTTCGGTGATGACCATGAAAAAGCTCGCAGTTTTGCTTATTGTTTTAGTCCTTGCCGCATGCGGATGCATAGGAGCTACTAACTCTTCATCGCCTACGCACTCAACACTCTCAGAAGCAGCCTCTAGCGAGGCGGGTTTTGCAATAATAGTGACGGGACTCATGGACGGGAAGGTAACACTCGACGAGCTTCAATCCCTCGGGGGCATCGGGTTCAACGCAACCCTCGTGAAGTCCACAGGAAAACGCATCAACAACACCTACGTGGGAGTCCCCCTGGTAAAGGTCTTCCAGAAGCTTGGAGTGAACGAAGGAGAAGTCAAGTGGGTTCGCTTTGTTGCAGAAGATGGTTACACCATTACCCTGAGCATTGACGACCTGAAGAACGCCTATCTCTGCTGGGAGGAGAACGGAAGACCGCTCGGGCAGGATGATGGCGGTCCGGTAAAGCTTGTTATACGCGACCAGCCTGGCAAGCTCTGGGTCAAGTGGCTGAAGGAGATGGAACTGATAGGCGATGAAAACGCGGTGGTAATCGATGGAAAGGTCAAGCTAACCGTCGTTGTGACCGCTGACGATATGAATGAGCTGATGAAGGAGTTCGGAGAGAACGTTACCGTAACGCTGAAAGGGAAAAACGTGACGTTCAGCGGCGTTCCTCTTGGAGTGCTCATAGACAAAGCAAGGTCTGAGGCGGATACAAACAATGTAACTTTCATAGCAGGGGACGGCTATACTGCCACTGTAAACTTTGAGAGTGCATATGAAAAAGCTCTGCTTGTCTTTGAGAATGGAGACGAACCTAGTTTCAGGGTTGTAATTCCAGGAGAACCGAGCAGGACGTGGGTTAAGGAGCTCGTGGAAATAAGGGTGGGATGAGATGTGAGAAATGTTTTCTCACTATTTTTTGTTCTTTTCATGGTTCTCTCGGCCGGATGCATTGGAAGTTCTAGTCCCGGGGTACCAGGCGGGCAGTCCAGGATAGCAAGTTATGAAAGTCCTTCAATGACGCCTATCAACATTCCCCTCGAAGATCGTGAGAACTGGACGGTCTATGTCATAAACGGTGAAAGTGTCAGGGAATACTCCATTTATGAGCTGGCAAAGATGCCTATGGAGAAGATGCTTGACAAAGATCTTTCCGTGGGAAAGACGCTCCACTGGAAGGGCGTCCTTGTTCAGAGGCTCGGTGAAGGGAACATAGTAAACTTCATCTCAAGCGACCGCTACATGGTGAGCATCCCCTACGGCACGAAGATGATACTCGCTCTCTACGTCGATGAGAAGCCAATAGAGGACACTCCCGTGAGGCTGATAGTTGACCTCAGCTATGGCTGCAGGTGCAATTGGATAAAGAACATCAGGATCGTCGAGTTCGTGAACAGGAGTGACTGCTTCTCCGTTTACGGGGAGGTCATCAACGTGCTCTACTTCTCCCCGAGAACCCTGAACATCTTCAGGGGCGTTGATGCAGTCGTGAAAAATGAGAGCAATTCCGCAAGTTTGAAAGAGATCCTTGATCAGGCGGTTCTGAAGGAGACCGCCAAAAAGATTGTCTTCGTGACTGCTGAGGGAAGGAAAGCATATCTGCTCAACGATGTTCTCTCGAAGAATCCGACCATAGTCTTTAAGGAGGGAAAGTTCAAAATCCCCGGGCTTGGAATAGATGACCTAAAGGGTATAAAAGTTGAGAGGTGATTGAGTTGCTCCTGTCGAAGATTAAACGCAAAGCTCTAAAGCTTGCCGATGGCTTGGAACTGGTTGATTTTTCCTTTGGCCTCCCCTATACTTACGTTCTTATCGAAGGGTCAGAGGGGAAGGCCCTCGGCGTTGCGATGACTCTACCCGAGGAGGTTCAGAGGTACTCGAACTCAGTGGAGGAACCGTCGCTCGAGGCCTTCATCGAAAGAGCCGACAGCCTCAACGCTATCGAGAGGACACTTGGACTGGCGGCAATAAATGCAGTCTCCCAGTACCACATAGACCTAAGCAGTGCAAAGTGGGTCGATGCGGTTGAACTCCTTGATAGCGATATCAAGACCGTTGCGGTCATAGGCAACATGCCCCCTATCGTGAGGGCCCTTCGGGAGAAGGGCTACAATCTCCATATATTCGAGCGCAATCCCCGGCTGTGGGATAGGGATACGCTGAGCGATGCCCTTGAGTACTGGCTTTTACCCGGGGTCGATGCAGTTGTTGCAAGTGCGACATGTTTAGTTAACGGGACGCTCGACATGCTAAGTGACAGAGCAAAAAACGCAAGAGTCTTTCTGCTGACAGGCCCAACAGGTCAGCTGCTGCCAGATTTCCTAAGCGGGACGCGCGTGACGCACATTGCGGCAATGAAGGTAGTGGACCTCGAGAAGGCCCTCCTCGGCCTCAAGCTCGGCTCCTTCAAAGGCTTTGAGAAGGGCAACAGGAAGTATGTGGTGGAGGTGCCATAATCCAGCCTTTTCCCATTTTTGAGGTAGTTGTACTTAACTGTTATATAAAAACAGCTGGAATGTACTGTCAAAGTACTGGAGATTCTGAAGGAGCACCTTCAAAGCACGAAAAATAAAGTAGCTGAACGGATGGGAAATAATAATGTTCCATGAATGTTTTAGTCATATTTCTTTCTGGTGACCTCATCGCAGAGAACATGCTTCAGTTTTTCCTCCCAATCAGGAGAACTCCATGTTCCTAAGGTTTTATGGGTGATGTAGTATTTCTGTGGAATAGGATGAGTCCCAAGAACAACTTTAAGACCGTATTTTTCCTCGATGAATTGTTTGAAGTAATCTATCCAAGGACACGGGGGATAGCCCACCAGAAAGCCCGTTGCAAGATGTATAACCTCAGCACCGTTCTTCTTCATCTCTGCTGGAGCATATTCAATGTTTCCTCCAGGACAGCCTCCACAGGTGGTGTATCCAACTACTTCGACTTCTTGATCCTTATATATGCTGAAGGCTCCCTCGCGCTCTCTCAATGCCCTAAAACATTTGCCGCCCGCACAGGTGCGATAGCGGTCGCAAATTATAATTCCAATCTTTACCATTTTCGACATCTCCCTAAAGGTTTAAACATGCATCTTAACAAAAAGTTGGCTTAAACTTTTCGCCAAACTTTTGACTTTTCCTACATTCTGAAGTTCATCCGTAATCTTCCTATCTTTGCTATTTATAACATTGAAATCAGCTTTGCTTAACTCACGAAAAAGCTTTCGATGCTTTAACCTCTGGTTATACTCAAAATTGCCCAATAAAGTTTATAAGATTTTTTTGCATATGCACAGATGGTGATAATAATGCCGGGAGGATGGGGCAGAAGGAGAGGAGGATTTGCCAGGGGCAGATGGATTGGCCCCTGGCCAGGTAGAGGGCCCTTTAGCTACTTGCCGCCGTGGCAGAGACCGGGATGGGTTTATGGAAGAGCTTACTGGACATACAGAGCACCAGTTGGATATGCATACTATTGAACCTTTATTATTTTCCAGATATTTTTACCCCTTTACAAACCTTCCGTCATCCTTTGTTTTCGGGAGCTTGTGGAGGTTTTTCTCAAGCCAGCCAATCTTTTCAACTTCTCTAATATCAAACTCTGGAACATAAGGCTTTATGTCCAGGAGAGGCGTTCCATCCACTATATCGACGTCTTTAATGTGAAGTACGTTTCTTTCAACTCCAAGGAGCCTCACTATTGAAATACCAATCGGATTAGGTCTGCTGGGGGCTCTGGTTGCAAAAACCCCATGCTCCTCATCATCCATGTATGGCTTTACGATCAGTTTTCCCGGTGTAGCCAAGTGGAAGCGGTAGATTAGAATAATATGAGAGAAGCCTTCAATATCTTTCAGCCCTGGGGCATACTCAGGGAGGAGTTCCACCCATCCTCTAACTCCAACAGCAGCAGATGGCTGTATTGGGACACCTTTTGGCTCTTTGAATGGAGTATGGATAATACCTATGGGTTTGTATGCTATCATTCCCAAAATCATCCCCCTCATGAATTGGGAGGTAGAGGTTAAACATTTTTCCTTTCACCAGCAGCTTGCTCTTTGACTGGAATAATCCGGGGGCTACAACTTTAAAAACTCACTGAGAAGCTTGAAAAATCGAGTCTTCTTTCCAGAGGGTGTTATAAATCTATGAAGAATGAGCTCATTTCTCAGTGTTTCACATTCTTTGGGATTGCCCAGCTTTTTACACACCTCTTGAAAGTCCGAGCTTTTGGCGAGCATATGCACAATATCATATCCGTTAAAGAGCTTTGTAAAGTATTGTTTAACCCATTCTTCATTAATTGAACGGAGAAAGAGCTCACCCTTTCGAGAGAGACGGTAATAGGTGTGGTGTTTATGCACCTCAAATGCTTTTTTGAAACGTGCTTTGCTTCTCTTCACAGCTGAACCAGAGTCCCGTTCTATTAATCCCGCTTCAAGGAGGTCGTTTATCGCATCCTTAATTAGGGATACATCCAGCTCAGTCATCTTGATCATCATATTGGCGTAATCTACTCCAGCTTTTTTGAGATGGAGCAGGGTATAAAAGTGAATTGGGAGCAGTTGGTATGAAACAGAGCGTTCTTGGGGCATATTTTTCCCACTCATCGTCAAATCTCCCCTTTAGTTTATTCTCCTCATTTCCTATAAACCTAATTCAATTAAAGAAAAGAACATTCAGAAGTTCATGATTCTCACTGTTTATTCTTCTTCTCCTGAACTTGTTTCCAGAGCTCTTCAAAGTTCTCTACAATCCGCTGAAGGGCAAGTTTTAAGTCTCTTGTTCTCGTGAAGAACGCTACTTTATCGCTCTGATCTCTAATCCTAAGAAAGTTTGGCCCCATTCTAAAGGCTGCTAAAACATCTACATCCATAAGCTGGCCAATTATTGCCCTGAATTTTCTTGGATCTCCGTGCCCCTCTTCTTCCATGTCTTTGGCTCTGTTATTCCTCCTCTCGAGGAGCTTAATACTTCCGTTTTCACATACCTCATATATCAGAAAGAACTCAGAATCTCCATAATGGGCATCTATGAGGGTTTCATCGTTTTCCATACCAAATGCAACCTTCAAGCATCTCACAGGCTCACCTCCAGATTGGTGCATATGCACAAAGCTTAAAAACTTTTAGGTTGGCCTAACTTTAGATAAATGTAAATTAATGAAGGTCACAGGGAGGAGGAACGAGAATGCAGATAGCTGTGAGCGGTGGAAAAGGTGGAACAGGAAAGTCAACTGTGGCAATAAATCTTGCGATAGTACTCAAAGATTATTTTGACCTTACATTGGCGGATTTGGATGTTGAAGCTCCAAACGACCATCTCCTGCTGGGAGTTGAATTAAGCAACGAGGAACCGGTAGAGCTCTTCATGCCACGCTTTGATTATGAGAAATGTACGAGATGCAGGAAATGTGCAGAGGTTTGCGAGGAGCATGCTATAATAACCATGCGTGATGGAACGCCCTTCCTCATGCCAAACCTCTGCTCTGGCTGCGCTGCCTGTGAGATAATTTGCCCGGTTCCGGGGGCGATTCTGCCGGGCAAGAAGCTGATGGGGCACACCTACCTGAGTGAAACCCCCTACGGTTTCCCGCTTGTCACTGGGAGACTCCTTGAGGGCGAGGAGAGAGCGATGCCAATTGTTTCGCGGGCAAAGAAGCGTGCTCAATCCCTCGGGAAGAAGCTTCTCATGGTCGATACCGCTGCAGGAACGAGCAATACTGTTTCTAAGGCCCTTGAGGACTCAGAACTGATAATAGCGGTTGCAGAACCAACACCTCTTGGCATCCACGACGGCGAGCTGATTCTCAGGCTGGCGGAACTTATGAATATTCCAGCAGTGGTGGTGATAAACCGTGCTGACCTTGGCAATGTTGGTAAGGTGCATGAGATTGCCAAGAAGTACGGAGCTGAGGTAATAGCGGAGATTCCCTACAGTGAGAACATTATACGGAGCTATGTTGACGGGAAGCCAATAGTTCTGACGAACTATCCCGAGGCGAAGCTCTTCAGAGAGATCGCTTCTAAGGTTTCTGAATTCCTTGGAGGTGGTAAGTGATGCAGCTGGTCATAGCAAGCGGCAAGGGTGGAGTTGGGAAAAGTACCGTCACAGCTTCGCTCCTCTATCTGCTGAAGGACGAGTACCGTTTCGTTGCCGTTGATGCCGATGCGGACGCGCCGAACCTCGACCTGCTCCTCGGCGTGGAGCGCTGGGAGGAGGAGCGGGAGTTGATAGGTGCAAAAGTTGCGAGGATAAACACGGAGAGCTGCATAAGGTGCGGCATCTGTCAGGAGCGCTGTCCCTACGACTGCATCAAGGTCATCGACGGCAATTATGTTGTGAGCGAGCTGACCTGTGAAGGCTGCAATGTCTGCGGCTTGGTCTGTCCTGTCCCGGGAACGATAAGCCTTGCTGAGGTTCGCTCTGGATTGGTGAGGAAAACAATGACACGCTACGGCTTCCCGCTGATTTCAGCCCAGCTCGACGTAGGAAGGCCCAACAGCGGAAAGTTAGTCACTGAGGAGAAAGAGTGGGCGAAAAAGCTCATGGATGAGCTCGGCTTAGAACACATGATAGTTGACTCAGCTGCTGGAATCGGTTGCCAGGTGATAGCGAGCATTGGTGGGGCTGATTTGACCATACTTGTAGCAGAACCAACCCCTGCTTCCCTTAGCGACGTTCAGAGGGCTTACAGGGTCGTTCAGCACTTCAGACAGCCAGCTTACCTCATCATTAACAAGGCTAACCTCAACCCCGGCTTCACAGAGCTGGAGGAATGGGCTACAGATGAGGACATCCCTATCCTTGGTGAAATACCCTATGACAGAGCGGTTCCAGAGAGTATGAGCATGTTGAAGCCTGTTGTTGAAGTATTCCCTGATTCAAAAGTCGCTGAGGCCATGAGAGAGATAGCCGAGCGTGTGAAGGAGGAGGTAATTAAGTGAGTTTCTTTTGCTCTCAACCCAAACCTTAAAAGCTTCCCTTCCAATTCCCTCTGGTGATGTAAATGGCGACGAATCAGGAGAAACTGGAAAAGCTTGCCTATGAGTATCAACTTTTACAGGCTCAGGCTCAGCTTTTGGCACAGAACCTTGAGCTTCTCACCATGGGGAGAAACGAATTTCAAGCAGTTAAAGAAACCTTGGAAGAACTCAAAAATGTTGAAGATGAAAAACCTGAAATTCTTGTCCCAATAGGAGCAGGTTCTTTCCTCAAAGGGCTTATTGTTGATAAGGAAAATGCCATCGTTAGCATTGGAGCAGGTTATGCTGTGGAGAAGAATCTTGATGATGCAATTGCATACCTTGAGGCCCGTATAAAAGAGTATGATGAAGCAATAGCAAAAACCCAGAGCTCTCTCAAACAGCTTGAAGGAAAGCTTCAAGAACTGGCAGTTGAAGCCCAGAAAATACAGCAGGAGGAAGCGATGAAGTTCAGCGTTAAGAAATGACGCTTTCTTTTAATATATTCTCTGACTCTTTCATTGTCTTCCGATACCATTCTACGGTTTTCTTCAGCCCTTCCTCTATGCTCCACTCTGCTTTAAAACCGAGCTTCCTTATTTTGGTTATATCCGCCTGACTGTGCTTTATATCTCCGGGTCTGGGTTTGTCAAAGAGTATTGAGGTGTTTGCACCTGTTATCTCAATGATTTTTGTGGCCAATTCTAAAATGGTTGTTCTTTCTCCTCTGGCCACGTTAAAAATTTTCCCATTGGCTTTTCTACTCTCCGCTACAAGAATATTGGCCCTGACGACATCTTTGACATATATGAAATCCCTCGTTTGCTTGCCATCACCGAAGATTATAAGCGGCTCATTCCTGAGTGCCCTGCTAATGAAGATGCTTATTACTCCTGCATACTGGTTTGCTCCCTGTCTTGGCCCGAAGACGTTGAAATAGCGGAGGGAAACAACAGGTAGGCCGTAGAGCTCGTGAAAAACCCTGAGATAATGCTCTGAAGATACCTTAGTGATACCGTAAGGGGACATGGGTCTCGGTGTTTCATCCTCTTTCAGGGGTAGATTGGGGTTATCGCCATAAATCGCCGCTGAAGAGGCAAAAACCAGCTTTCCCTCTCCCTCCATCAGCGCTCTAAGGATGTTGAGAGTGCCCAGAACGTTGACTTCTTCCGTGAAGAGAGGTTTTTCTATGCTCTCCACAACACTAACAATTGCGGCCTCATGAAAAATATAGTCCGCTGAGCTTATTACTTCTGCAATCCTTTCGTAATCCCTTATATCCGCCCGGATAAACTTTGCTCCGGGAGGAGTGTTCTCTCTTTTTCCTGTGTAGAGATTGTCAATTATGACAACATCGTTTTCTCTGCTCAGCTCCCATGCTATGTGGGAGCCTATAAAGCCTGCACCTCCGGTAACGACGATAAGCTTGTTCTTTATCATGAAAATGCACCAAAAAAGAATCTTTGCCATGATTTTTAACCTTTTGCAGCCCCATTGACCAATTCTTAACAAATCCTTGTAAATTCGAAACTGTTTTAAACCCCTTATTGACTTAACTATGGGTAAGAACCATGCCAAGCTACATTGTTGTTGGTGGCCAGTGGGGAGATGAAGGTAAGGGGTCTGTTATTGCCTACCTTGCCACTAAAGACAGGCCTGAGGTCATAGCAAGGGGCGGTGTGGGAACTAATGCAGGACACAGCGTCTTTATCGGTGGAAAGAAGTATGCCGTTAGGCAGCTACCAACAGGCTTTATGCAAAGAGATGCAAGGCTTCTTGTGGGTCCGGGGGTTCTTGTGGATCCCGAAGTCTTTTTCCACGAGCTTGAGCATCTGAAAGAATTTGGTGTAGAGAATCGGGTAGGTATAGATTATCGCTGTGCTGTGATAGAAGCAAAACACAAAGAGCTGGACAGGACTAATGGTTACCTCCACGGGGAAATTGGAACGACAGGATCGGGATGTGGTCCTGCAAATGCAGATAGGGCAATGAGAACTGCAAAACAGGTAAAAGACATCAAAGAGCTTGAACCATATCTGACGGATGTAGCTGAAGAGGTGAATGATGCCCTCGATGAGGGAAAGCTTGTTCTGGTTGAAGGAACTCAGGGGTTTGGCTTGAGTCTCTACTTTGGAACATATCCCTATGTGACATCCAAAGACACCTCAGCTTCAGCGATAGCAAGCGATGTTGGAATTGGACCGACAAGGGTTGATGATGTCATAGTCGTCTTTAAGAGCTTTCCGACAAGGGTCGGAGCTGGACCATTCCCGACGGAAATGAGCCTGGAGGAAGCAGAGAGGCTTGGTGTTGTTGAGTATGGGACAGTCACCGGAAGGAGGAGAAGGGTTGGGTGGTTTGATTATGAATTTGCCCGCTATTCAGCAAGGGTCAATGGGGCTACAATGCTCGCGATAACCATGCTCGACAAATACAACAGAGAAGCCTTTGGAATCACGGATTATGAAAAATTGCCCAGTAAGGCCAAGGAGTTTATTGAGGAGATTGAAGAGCGGGTTGGCGTTCCAGTCGGTTTGATAAGGACAGGCCCAGAGCTTGAACACATCATTGACCTGAGGGAAAACCTATAGCACTACCTTTATTTACTTCTTTTATGTATCTCTTTCGGTGATACAACAGTGGAATCTCAGACATCAACCATGAAGAGAGTACTTGTGCTAACGGTTATTCTACTGGTTTTCGTTATACCTTACACAAACGCTCAGACAGATTTCAAGATTTCGGAGAGAGGGTTCAGGCTGATGAGGTGGGAGGTTGGCGGGAAAAACATCATTAATGCGGGAGAAAGAGGAGCACTTGGAAAAAGCTATCCTCTATGGGATTGGTTCTTGGGCGAAGGATGGCCCGGTTCTCTGGCGACTGTGGACTATCTCACTGACAAAGAAGGAAACAGAGTTGTGGGGAAGGCAAAGATCGGTCGGATTTCCGTTGAGAAAATCTTTGAAGCGATCGATAAAAACAGGGCAAAACTTAGTGTGAAGCTAACAAACACAGGTGACAAAACTTTTAAAAGCGCGGTAAGCTGGGATGGTTTTTCCCTCGGTTATGCTCTCGCATGGGCAGGTTATCTTGGAAATCCCGGAGGAGAGCACCAGATATGGATTGATAACTCACTCCATATAGGTTCAAAAAACTGGGTGAGGATTGGGACAAAGTTGAAGGCCTTTGGGTTGATTGATTTCGGGGAAGGACTGATTGCACTGGTTTTCCCAGAGGAGGAGAGTAGGGCGCTTTGGCTTGAAAGTTCTGGCTGGGGGATGGAGGCGAGAGCTGAATTTCCACCCGTAATTCTCAAACCTGGGGAGAGCATAAGATATGATTTTGAGATTTTTGTGGGAAAAATCAATGACCTTAAAGATGCTTTTCCAGAGATTTACAGTGCCTTGAGACCGTATATCTCAAAGGAGAACTACAAGATAGTCTTTGAAACTCCAGATTTTCCGGTTAAAGGGGAGAACATAGAAGTCAGGGTAAAATTCACTCCGAGGAAGTCGACTGAAGGCTTCGGAATCCTGAAAGCAAGGCTGAGCTGTGGGGAGAGCCGGGAGATTAAGGTGCCCCTTGATCGGGTCAGCATCATTACCCTGAAGGGAATCGCCCAAGAGGACTGCGGGGTTTATGCAAGCTTTGAACTCAATGGAACCCGTCTCTCTTCGACAGAAGAGCCGTTGAAAGTCTTCTCAAAAGGTAAAAAACCTCTTTACGTTGTTTTCATATGGCATAATCATCAAAGCCCCGGTGTCTGGCCGAACGGGACTCTTCACGGTCCGTGGGCCCTTGTGCATACCTATAAAAACGAGCTTGAACCGTACTATTCCGGAGGAGCATACTACTTTCATGCAAGTATTCTCCAGAAATACCCGCAGATAAAGATGACATATCATCTCTCCCCATCTCTTCTCTGGCAGTGGAACCTGAGTTACTCGGGGTGGTGCCAGAGTTATCCCCACTATCAGTGCTTTAACTCTACAGGTCCCGAGGCTAAAAAGGTTCGGGAAACGATAGGGCTTTACAGAAAACTTCACGAGAAAGGACAGATCGAAATCCTCACCAGCTACTTCGCCCATCCGATAAGCGGATACCTCGCTTGGAAATATGGATGGTTTGATCTGCTCAACTATGAGCTATCACTTGGAAAGAAAACAACGGAGAAAGTCATGGGAGTGAATGCAACGGGGATGTGGCTTCCGGAGATGGCTTTCAGCATGAAGCTCGTACCTCTGCTGGAAAACCACAGCATAACACATTTTCCTCTGGATGATCGCTGTCATCTGAACGTTATCTATTCCTATTCACCCTACCACCTTTACAGGATTCAGAATTCCTCTCTGCTGGTTCTCTTCAGGGATCACTCCATAAGCGATGATTTTGCCTTCAACAACAACTTTAGAAATGAGGACGAGGCGAAGGAGAAGGCGAAAGAGATTGTGGAGGAAATTCTGGCCGTGAGGAACAGGGATCCGGATGCAGAGGTTGTTACGATAGCAGCTGATGGAGAGAACTGGATAATCTTTTCAAACAATCCAGGGCTCACAGCAAAATATTTTGAATTCCTGCTTCAGTATTTGAGCAAGGCTCAAAATAAGGGGCTGATAAAAACTGCCACCTTTGAAGAGGTGACAAAAATCCTGAAGCCGTATAAGGAAGTTGAGCCCTTGACCACTTCTTGGCTGTGCTCATGGGACAAGTGGACCACAGAAAAGAAAGCAAAACAGGAACCGATGTGGAGGAAGGATGAAGAGGTTTATTCACTGATTCAGGAGTACAGAAGCAAATGCGGTGATGATGGAACATACAGGAAGGCCCTCTACGGTCTGGCTCAGGCTTTAGACAGCGATTTCTACTGGGCAGAGTTCATATATGATAGGCACGTCTATGCATGGCTCAACTGGACTGAAAGTCTGATAGAAGAGAATATTGGGAAATGCACGGTTCAGCGGACAACCTCACAGCCACCTGCAGAAACAAAAGCTAAAAGTCCAGTATGTGGAACAGGTGCTTTAGTGCTCTTTGCTTTTGTTCCATTGTTCCTGAGAAGGAGGTGAATTTATCCCTTGAGAAACCTCAGGATTTCCTTCTTAATCCTTTCTTTTTCCAGCTTTGCGATTTCTGCAAGCGAGAGCTTTTCTTCGAGACTTAAGATGAATCTGTAGCCAAGGTAATAACCTAAGAATGACTTCCCAAAAAGTTGATACCATGAGCCGAAAAATGGATTGAGTGCTTCTTTTTCCCTGATTCTTCTTAGAAACTCCTTCTTCAGGAGCTTTTCATTTTCCACGCACCATTTAAACCATCCTTTATTCTCAAAATGCCATGGCCGCCCTGTGATCAGATCCTCAATCCTCTGGGCAAAGCCCTCCGTATACAGCCATATCATTTCTTCTTCCTCTTCGAGCTTTTCTATATCCTCTTTCCTGAGTAGCCAGTGGATCAGGTGGCCAAACTCGTGTGAAATTAATCCGTTAAGTTCGTTATACCATTTAAGCTCTGCTATTGCTTCGAGACCAAAGAGAATCGAAGGTTTTTTCCTGAATTCAGTTACCCATCCAGCACCATTTTCAAGACCAACATAGATGACGATGTTATAATCTTCGTTCTTAATTCCGAAAATGCCTGCAACTATCTTCTCAACTTCGGGAAGAGAGTGTAGCAAATTTTCATGTGCGAGTTTAAGTTCTTCAACATTTCTTTTGTTCAGGAGATTTAGGTGTTCCTGCCAGTTCATTTTATATCTCTCATAATCCTGTTTGATCTTTTCAAAGAGCTCTGGATATCCTTGAATGTATTTCAGCCATGATTCATGAGTCCCATCCCAGTGCTTAATAAAATCAGAAAATGTGTCGAGCATCATTAAATTCCCCATGTCCCATTTTTCATCACGACTTTAAAGCTTTCTTTTCTGGAATATCTCTTTTTGAAATGATCTTCGACTGCGAATCTTATCAGAAACTCCCCGTGGCCGAGCACAACTCCATTTCTCCTGAGTTTTCTGGCTATCTCACCTAAACTCAGTGCTCCGTATGATGCGTAGATTAGGATTTTCTCATCCGGAAGCATGTTGTATTTGAATTCCCTTATAGTACCTCCAGCAATCTTAACCTCTGTATTTCCTCCCTCAGGTATGCTGAGGAGTATCTTCACCTTTATCGATTTTTCGGGAGTTGAATATATCCTTCCCAAGAGTTTCTTTCCTTTTCCTTCCACATCCAGATAAACAGAACCCTTGGATGTTGGGATGCTGAGAGATTTTCTGCAGATGACAGTGCCTTTATTAGCCATAAATAGCAGCATAACTCCTTCATATGGTCTGCTCAATATTTTCACCGCAGGAAAGCTTGCAAAACCTTCTCCCTCCGGAGTTATTATTAGCCTGAATTCTTCATCCAAGACTGATATACGTCTGGCTTTTTCTTTCTTCTCTGCCTTAAACTCCTTTATTGAATGCCTCCTCACGGATAGTAACCTTAAAGTAAGTGTGCCGTACTCAAACTCAAGCTCTGTAGGAAAGATGATACTATTCTCTCTTACTCTGGAAAATGAAGCCAGTTTTGCAGCAGCTCTCTCTTTCTGCATAATCTTCCTGAGTGAAAACAGGAGAAGTGCCACAATGACCGAAGCAAATATCAGATATATAATAATGCCTATCAGAGTTGTCCTTGAAGCATTCCCCACCATCCGGAGCAGGGTGGAAATAGTGACTGCAACAAAGAAAATCAGGAGAAACGTTACCATCCTTATCACAAATTTTGTTTCTGGAGGTTCCAGCACAAACGTCTTCACCTTTGTCTCATCTCCCATTCAGATGTCCGAATGCTGAATAATCCACTCAACTATCGTTCTGTGAAACTCCTCTTCCCATTCCGGATCCTCAAAAATCTCATGATATGCACCTTTAAACTCCTTCAAAGTCTTATCTTCAACCCTCAACTTTTCAAAGAGTCTTCTTGCTCCTTCAGGGGGTGTAATGACATCACCCGTTCCTACGAGAATCAACACAGGGACTATAATCTTTCCCGCATTCTCATGAGCTTTCTTCATGTTTTCAAACACGCTCTTTCCTAAACCGGCTGAAATTCTGTCATGGACGAGGGGATCTTTTATATATCTCTCGACTGCCTCTGGATTTCTTGATAATAGATTGGGGTCGAGTCCATTGCTAAGGGTTATCCACGGGGTGAGCGTGCCGAGGATCTTGGCCAGCCACACCATAAACCCTGCTGTTTTTGGACTTTTTATAAGTGCTGGTGAAGAGGCTATGATTCCTCTGACGCTGTCTGGTTTTGTTTCAGCATATCTAATAACAGCCAATCCTCCCATGCTGTGACCGAAGAGGAAAGCTTTTTCTCCAATTTCTTCAATAATCTCGTCAAGGATTCTCATTGCCTGCTCAACTGTTGTATGTCCCCTCTTTCCGCCGCTTTTTCCATGTCCTGGCCAGTCAAAAGTGTAGACGGCGAAACCCACTCTGTTGAGCATGGAAATAAGCTTCTTATACCTTCCGCTGTGTTCTCCGAGGCCATGTACCAAAATAACCCAACCATGCGTGGGATGTCCAAACCGGGCTTTATAGATGTTCATCTCAGGCCACCTCGGTTTAAATATTAGACTCACCTGTAAAAAGTTCAGGATGAAAAAGGACTTTCTCTGAGCTTTTCACTGACGAAGCGCACTACTCTTTTGGTGTCCTTCTCTATCGTATCCAGTTCAGGCTTCATGAGGACATAAAAAACGTTCGTTTTAGGTGTCATGGAGACATGCTTGATATTCTGAGGTTTTGACATGGTCTCTATGAAGTATTTGAGCATCTCTACATCACGCCTCTTTTCGTAGAGTGCCTCATACTTTTTGCCTGCAATTTCAATTATTTCTCTCTGGAGGAGCTCCTCATCATCAATTCTGGGCTTTATGCGATAATAACCCTTCTGGATTAAATGGGCCTCCCGTTTTATCTTTGATTCAGGCTTTACTACAATATACAGTTTGTCGTGCCTGCTCGTCAGGAGAGATACTGGGAAGTACAGTATGCTCTGCCTCGGGAGGAGGGTGAGTGTGTATTCGAACTTTTTGATATTATCTCTATTAAGCTTATAATATGCCCTGAAGCCGATATACCCTCCAAGCCAGACATATTCTTTGTCCTCTGGCCGTACCACATCCTCTATCGAGCGGAGATAATGTTGCATTATCTGAAGATTTAACTTTCTTCCCTTATAAAACTGAATCGACGAAACTGCAGCCAGAACCATTATCGCAAGTATAACTCCCGATGTTACCTCCATTATCATACCTCCTCAACAGGATAATACCGTTGCAATGTCATATCATCAACTATCTCAAAGTATCCAAGTTTAAGTTTTTGTTCTAAAACTTCTGCGATTTCCTTGATAATTTTAACTTGGATTGGCCAGTTGACTGCCATTGAAAATGGTGTTGGAGGAGTGTTCCTTGCAAAGGCGACATAGATTATCGTTTTCTCCTCATCGGTGATGACTTTTGTCACGAGGCCCTCGCTAACTATGTCAACGTTTGTGAATGGATTTTTCACATTGCTGAGCATTTTAACTATCTCCTCAGCCCTCAAGCACACTACCTCCAAGTCTTTCAAGCCGTTCAAGTCCTCTTGGTTCCTCAGCAAACATGGGGATCCTGATTATATCTATGCCTCTAAACTTCTCCTCTATCCCTGAGAGAACTTTCTTCTGAGCGTCGAGCTTTACTCTGAGTTCAGGAATGTCTTTCTCCAGTGTTATGACCTTATTCACAACAATGAGGTTGAAAGGAATCTTGAACTTCTTCAGGCTTTTATAGGCTCTTTCCGTCTCGTAGAGAGGGAGCATTTCCGGGTTCATGACGGCTATAACGCTCGTCTTATTGGGGTCTGTAATAACCCTTTCGACGAACTCTACCTCTGCGCGATAAGCCTTGAGCTCCTTCATGACAGCATCGTCCTCCTCTTCTTTGGCCAGTTGAAATTCTTCTCCATCAATGACGAACTTTTGCTCTCCATGGATTTTAGCCACAGTTTTTCTCCTTTCAAGAATCTTACGCCTTATATCGATGAGTCGATCTGCCCAGATTAGGGAAATCCTCGGCAGTGCCAGAACACGGAGAGTTAAACCTGTTGGGGGAGTATCGAATACTATGATATCCCATTTGTTTCCTTCGGTGAGTATTTCTCTAACTGCTTCAAGTGTGGCATACTCCTCAATTCCTGGCGAATAGCTCAAAACCTCGAAATACTTTTCTAAATTTATAACAGTTAAGTAACGGTACATGTTCTTGAGATTCTTTTCAAGGTGCTTAAGGTAGCCCTTTATGAGTTTCTCCATGTCAAGTTCACTGGCATAGAGATTTTCGACAAGCTTTTTGGGTTTATCCGTGAGTTTGATCATAAACACGTCGCCCAGATTGTGCGCAGGGTCGAGTGAAACGATGAGCGTCTTATACCCCTTTTTTGCGAGAGCTACAGCTAAAGCTGCACTGGTTGTGGTCTTCCCAACACCCCCTTTTCCAATGACAAATATCGTCCTAAAACCTGACTTTGGAAGCAGGTACTCCCTCATGCTCCCACCTCAATCTATATCGAACATTCCAGCAACTTCAGCAAATACGTCATCGAGGTCAACAGCTCTCTGTTGCATTACTTTTATCTCTCTTACCATATGTGGCATCAGCCTTATCACAAGCGTCGTCGGGGGAGAGGGGATTCCTACAAATGACCCCATGAGGATAAGCGTGAAAACATTTTCAAGCTCCCTGAGCTCGAACTCTATATATTCCGTTGACTGTTGTCTAAATGAGTCTGCAAAACCCGTAAAAAACGCTCTGATGTCGTCTATAATTTTTTTACTCATTTTTTAACCCCCAAATTGTCCGGCAGGTTTTATCTCCGCTTTCTTTGATATCTTTAACATATATCGGAGAATCCCTCGTAATTCTTGTGTGTAGTTCAGCCAAAATCCTCTGTGAAATTCAAGCAGAAACCTGAATGATGATACCAGCTGGAAAACTCTTCTTATGTTCAACATGATACCCTCCTTAAAAACTGAAAGAAAAAATGAAAGATCTCATGCCGCTGCATACTCTTCTGCTGGTCTCCTCCATGCAGCATACCAGTCAATGACGAGCATTATGTTGAGCAGGAGACCGATAATGGTTATCACTGATACCCAGATTCCGGGCTTTATTACAATGAGGAACCATATTAAAGCGGAGGTAACTGTAATCCACAGGAATAATGCTGGAATTATCACTGCCCACTTCCAAGCACCGTGTGGGTTCTGAACCTTGGCAACCCATAGGGAAGCTGTCATGAGAGCTATGCTCGCAAGCATCTGATTCATACCGCTGAATGCTGGCCAGATTATGAGCCAGTTTCCTCCCCATGCCATATAGATACCAAAGAACACAAGGATTATCGAAGCAATCCACTTGTTCTTGAGTATCTCTGGGGCACTCGCCATCTCCATAATCTCCTGCCAGGCAAAGCGACCGAGTCTTGTTGCAGTATCCAGAGTCGTCAATGCAAAAGCCGCAACCCACAGACTTGCAAAGAGTGCAGCTGCTTCAGTGGATATTCCAAATGCGTTGTGCACTCCGAGGGCGTAGCTCTTGGCGAATATCCCCACCTTGAGCTTGTGGTGAACCACTTGAATGGCATACTGAGCACCCCAATTGTTGATGTCAACTGGTATGTTCATGCTCTGGAAGACTTGGAGACCATAGGTAGCTATTGAGGCAATGACTATCGTTGAAAGAAATCCTTCTGTGAACATTCCACCATAGCCAACCATTAGACCGTGGAGCTCATTGTCGAGCTGTTTGCTTGATGTTCCCGAACCTACAATGGAGTGGAATCCGCTCAGGGCCCCACAGGCAATGACCAGTGGTATCGTTGGCCAGAATGGTGAGGGTTTCCCACCGACGACATGGGCACTCCATGTTGTGAAAGCTGGTGCGGTGAAAGTTCCAGCACCTTTGGCACCAACTATTATGAAAGCCAAGCCACCGAGTATTAATCCAAACCAGAGGATGTATGCATTAAGGTAATCTCTTGGCTGGAGCAGTATCCACACTGGAAGCGAAGAAGCTATGATTACGTAGAGTCCAAGAGCGATGAGCCAGGTGTGAGTGCTGGCGTGTATGGGATATTTGAAACCGATGTAAATTGCTCCGATGAGCATTAAGATTCCGATTATTGTTCCCAGCTTAAAGTCTATCTGCCACTTATACAGGAGCAGTCCAAGAATTATTGCCACAAGCATGAAGAGCCATGAAGCTGTTGCTGCTCCGGGGGTGCCGACGAATATGCCACTTATCACAGCTCCAAAAGCGGCTACGACGAGCACCAGTGAGAACCAGACGTAGAGCTCGAAGGCCATGCTTGTTCTCTTGCTCATAAGCCTTCCTGCAATCCACTGGACAGACTTACCATCATAACGCACGGATGACATCAATGCCAGATAGTCGTGGACAGCACCGATGAATATGTTTCCAAACCAGACCCACAGAAGTCCGGGCAGCCATCCCCAAGCCATTGCAACTGCTGGACCCACTATAGGCCCCGCACCGGCTATGCTTGCAAAGTGGTGGCCGTAGAGAACTACTGGGTTTGCTGGAACATAATCGACACCATCATAGAGCTTATGGGCTGGAGTTGGTCTGTTTGGGTCTGCTCTAACAACTTTGCTTTGAAGGCTTTTTCCATAGGTAAAATACATGCCAACATATATGGCCGCTGCTATCAGGATAACCACAGCGGAATTCATAATTGCACCTCCATGCAATTTTCAGAATAAAATTAGATAAGTGACCTTTAAATGTCTTTCGGCAATTGCCCTCTACTTTTTCGGTTTTCAACTAAAAAAGAAATGATAAAAAACTTAAAGGGCCATTCAGGTTTGTTATTGCTTTCCACTTGGGGGATAGTATTCGATTTTATAACTAACCGATTTCTATTAGTGGTTGTCCGGTGTCGACGGTGTCGCCTTCTTTTACGAGGATTTTTTTCACTATTCCGTCTTTTGGTGCTGGTATTTCATTCTCCATTTTCATGGCTTCCAAAGTTAGTAATGCCTGCCCCGTCTTTACCTCATCACCCTCCCTCACCAAAATCCTCAAAATCTTCCCAGGCATCGGCGAACTCACAACACCCCCACCAACCACCACAGAAGACGAAACCGAAACAGACACTGGAGGTCTCGGAGATGCTGAAATTCCGGCCTGTGCAGTGCTTGTGCTTTCTATCTGGGGTAGGTACTTGAGAGCGCTTATATCAGCTCCTTCAATACCCACCTCATATTCAACTCCGTTGATATTTATCTTGAGTATTTGTCCTTTTGGCTTCTCACGCACCGGTTCCAGCTTTCCTTCTCTCCTGAGCTTGAAGAACTCCAAAGCAACCTCTGGGAAGAGGCAGTATGTAAGAACATCCTCTTCCTTCTCTAAATAGCCGAGTTCTTCAAGTTTTTTCCTGCATTCTTCAAGCTTAGGTTTGAGCAGCTCTCCTGGTCTGCAGGTTATCGGTTTTTCATCTCCAAGGATGAGCTTCTGTATCTCTTCTTTTATTGGGGCAGGCGGTCTGCCGTAGAGACCTTTCACATAATTCTTGGTTTCTTCATTTATCATCTTGTATCTCCCAAAGAGGATGTTGAGAACTGCTTGTGTTCCGACTATCTGGCTGGTTGGAGTTACCAATGGAGGCCATCCGAGATCTTCTCTGACCCGGGGAATCTCTTCAAGGACTGCATCCAGTTTGTCAAGTGCTTTCATTTCCTTAAGCTGGGATATCAGATTCGAGTACATGCCTCCCGGAACTTGGTACCTGAGGACATAGGGATTTACCATAAGGGCCCTCTTGCTGAGTAAACCCCAGTATTTTTCTTCTAATAAGGTTTTCAGATAGCGCGACACCTGGTGGATGAGGTCTCTGTTCAAATGAGAACCAACGGCCTCAGGTAGAGCGTGCCAGATAGTCTGTATGCCCGGTTGTGCTGTTCCAAATGCTAAGGGGCTTATGGCAGTATCTATGAAATCAGCCCCAGCTTCTACAGCTTTTAAATAGGTTGCCACGGCCATTCCAGTTGTTGAATGTGTATGCACGTTGATGGGAACACCATAGGTCTCCTTTATCTCGCTCACCAGTTCATAGGCTTTCCATGGCGTTAAGAGTGCAGCCATATCTTTGATCGTAATGACGTCAACGTCAAGTGCGAGGAGCTCCTCCACTCTCTTCATGTAATACTCCAGCGTGAATATCTTGCCTGTTGTGTAGCATATTGCTCCCTGAACCTCGGCTCCCACTTCTTTGGCTGTTTTTATTGCCAGTTTCATGTTTCTGACATCGTTGAGGGCGTCGAAGATGCGGAATATATCTATACCGTTTTTATAGGCCAGTTCAATGAATTTCTTGACGACATCATCAGGATAATGTCTGTAACCAACGACGTTCTGGGCTCTAAGTAGCATTTGAAGCTTTGTTTTCCTTATGCGTTCCCTCAGGAGTCTTAGTCTTTCCCATGGGTCTTCACGGAGGTATCTTATGGCCACGTCAAAAGTAGCGCCTCCCCACACTTCCATTGAGTAAAACCCTATCTTATCCATCTTTTCTGCAATTTTCACCATGTCCTCTGTACGCAGGCGGGTTGCTATCAGGGATTGGTGGGCATCTCTAAAGGTAGTGTCTATTACTCTGACCATACTAATCACCTATATGGAGAACGTTTGGAGGAGAGCATATATATTTTGTCTTGTTATGGGTTACATCGAAGAATAGAAAGCAGAAAAAAAGAGAAATTAAATCAATCCCTCGGCCTTTGCTGCCTCTTCTGGATCCTCGTTACGGTGGATAACCCTGAGAAGGGCTTTTATGAGTGGCTCCGGGTTTTCACGCTGGAAGATGTTTCTACCTACAACAGCTCCAGCACCACCTGCCTCAACGACGTCATAGACAACTTTTAGGAAGTCAACGGGATTCTCAGTCTTAGCTCCTCCACTTAAGAGAACAGGAACTCCTGCGGCAGCATCAACGACCTTTGCAAAGGTCTCTCTTGATCCAGTCCAGTAGGTCTTTATCATATCGGCACCACTTTCAACGGCTGCCCTCGCTCCGTACATCACGACACGATAATCCTCCTTTTTACCATATCGCTCGTTTATGTAGGGCCCGCGTGGATAGGCGAACTGAACCACTGGAAAGCCCAGATCATGGGCATAGCTTGCTATCTCTGCGAACTGGCGCATCATAGCATCTTCCTGCGGTGAACCCCAGTAGACGGTTGCAGCTACTGCATCAGCACCGAGCTTTATTGCATCTTCAACAAAGCCCAGCTGGCTCTGGAGAAATTGCTCATCCTTTGGGCGGAGGTTGGTTTTGCTCGTGAGCTTTATCATCAACCCGCGATCGGTTTTAACCTCACCGCCTGCTATTCTTACGAGGCCAGGCAGCATCATAACACCATCAATGCCAGCCCTCATGACTTTCCTGATGATAACCTTAGGATTAACATGTTCCCAGACTGGTTCAAAGTCAGTTGGCCCATGCTCGAAACCGTGGTCCATTGCAAATATCAGTGCCTTTCCGTCCCTACGGAAGAATCGTCGGAGTCTTCTTCTTATCCCAATACTCTGATATGCATCCATTCTAATCACCGGGAGTGATATCATGACATGAGGATTTAAGCTTTTCTTTTCTGTACTGCAGTTTCTTTAAGAATGCATTCAGATTATTGATGGTTTCTTTTTGGATTCCTCAGCTTTTTCTTAGTCCAACCTAAGTTTGAGCCCCTGACATAGAGTGTCGTCCTATGCTTCGTAACTACTGTCTGCTCATTTGGACTCATTAAATCGTTCTTCAAGCTTATCTTGAGTTAAATACTCATTCTTTAAGGTTACTGGGATATATGGATTCTTAACTTTTCTTTGCAATAGATCAGTTACAATCATGCTGACAATAGCCATTTTTTGCTAATTCATCAATAAGCTTCACTTTTTGTTAGTTTTCTATGATTGTTTATTAAATTTTACTTTCCTATTATCCCATAAATATAGGCCTCCGGTTACGAATAATGCATAGAGGAGACCAATTTTTATATCTCTCCAGAAGAATCCCCAAATAGTAAAGATGATCACAAAAATTAATGGGATAAATGTTTCATAGTATATCACCCCAGAGCTTTTTTAAAAAGATCATAAACCATATTAATAACCTCCATCTGGTGTTCTCTTCCATGCAGATTTTTGGATTGCTTTAGCAGGACCTACCAACCCCACTCCAGTGTTGTTTAGATGTGTGTTTCAACTCAGTTGTTATGAAGGTCAAAGACCGTGAATGTGTAATTGCTTGTCCACTGGAACCACCATCTAGTCAACGTTCCCTAACCATCATATTCTCGTCAGCAACGAATTCCTTCACGGAAACCTCATCAATACCATGCCCTTTTGTCTGTTCACGTTTGACATTGATCACGAAAATCCATGAGGCCAAGATACTCCCTCCATAGATTATCGAAAGATAATTAGCACACTGGGTTATATAAACAGCGGCAGAGATTAAGGGAAGATACCTAAGTGTAAATATCGCCAACTGCTCCAATTTCCTGTTCAGGATTGCAACGAGATGGACAATTCCCCAAATCCACAGAAGGACTAAGCTCCATCTTCCTGAAAGGAACCACGCACCTTCAAGGGCTGAAATTCCACCAATGGCCATCAAAAGCGGAATAGGAACGCCCCGTCTCATTAGGCCTTGTTTACCCATAACCTCGTACATTAGGATCCTGTTCCATCGGATGTAAATCCAATAATTCCTTGAAGTCGGAAGAACTAAGATGACAAACCACGCAATAAAGAGCGGTGGAAGGGCGGAAACGTGCGGAGGATTTGCCAGAAAAGCCAAGATTTGAATGATCGGAATAGATAGTATAACGTAGCCTGACGCGGCCCTATTCCAATTCCGTTCCTTGATTAGAAATATCAGGAAAAGGAAAAACGCAAAGGGAATTATCCACCATCCACAGGTTTCTAAAGTCATTTCGATCACCCCACAGTTTGATAGAGACTCACCACAAAGGAAATTAATCCTGCTGTCACCAATACCGGCGAGTCAACAACCAGACCCACTGTGGCTGCAGCACATCCCCCCACGAACACTGCTAAACTTATTGCCGCTTGTACTGAATTCTGAGTTATTGTACCACTTCCAATTCCTATAAACTCTTTCCCATTTATCCTGTAATGCAGTTCAACTGTGAAATTGCTCCATAGAGCCCAGTTTCTGGATCATATACATTGATTTCTCCTGTATTCCTCTGGAACTCTAAGGTGCTATATCCTTGCGGAGGAACTGAAATGTAAGTGTATATAAGGTGATGCTCTCTGTCTATACCTGTAGAGATATACAGGTCATCGCATTCGAATGCTATTTGTTGTAATCCGTTTCGTTGCTTGGTTTCACCTCAACCCTCACCTCGCTCCAGTGAACTCCCCCATCCGTTTTTCGTTTTGCCCCATAATTTGTAGCAATTTCTTACTGTCCACTGGTATGTAATCCCTGTCAAGCCGATGCTAAGTAGAAATAGCGTCAGGAAGAATTCTGAGGATTCGTCAACTAAGGGAAGGTTGGGTAAACCACTAATGGAAAAGTACAGTACAAAAAGAGAGAACGCCTATCTGATCCTCCCCCTGTTCCAGAGATGTATGGATATCCCAGTAAATGCGATACTAGCCAATGCTTACAATTACGAGGGTTCAAGCTCTTTCCAATTAGACATATCCCAACTACAAACAGGAATGCCACTAAAGAACCAATTATGGTTTTAATGGCACTCCAGACTCTAAAATACCAAGCTTGGTAGAACAAAGAAGAAAGAACCAAAAAATACACATGAAGCTGAGAGCATTCCTTCCCACCATCTCCAATCCCCCTTATGTATGTTCAAGAATCCAAGGCTTAGCTAGGTATTCCAAAAGATGCCCAACGTATCCAGATTTACCTTGATACTAACACTCTTTCCAAAAATGTTAATATTGCCGATATTGAAGCTTATGACAGTATCATGCCTCACTACTGCTGCAATACTGAAGATGATAGAATAAACAAAAATAGCAAAAGATGGAATTGAGGATTTCTTGTGATCAATCTTATCATTAACCATCATCTGCTATTAGGTTGCTATTCCTGCATCATTTGTTGATTTGTTGGTCTCAAAAGTTTTAATGCACCGAGGATGTGAATTGTGCCAAAGGCTAAAATTGCCAATGTTTGGAAAGGTGACTCTGTAAATGTCAGTAGCATCCCACTCCAGAACAAGAGGAGATAAGTCATTATCTGCCCTTCCACTTACTTGTAAGCTGTACAATCAGATAAAACGCAACACTCACTAAGACAATTCTTGATGAAAATGCTAAGTATATTAATGCTCCAAGGGTCAATCCATCCACCAGATGAAGAGGTCTTAATGCCTTGGCGAGTATTAGGAATCCAAAGATTACAAGCCAGACAAATATGCTACTTTTTGTTCCTGCCATTATTGTACTCCAGAATAAGAGAACATAGGGCAAGCCTAAATAAAGATTCAGCAGATACTCAAGCCGCTTCTGCTCAAGGGCACTAAATGTAGCAAAGTATACTAACATAAAAACAAGCAACAACACAGGAATAAAACTAAAAGAAAGGCAGGAATTTCCCCAAAATTCATGACTCATCCCCTACTATCAAATTGTCATTCTCTTTAAATTATCTTTGTTTTTACTTTTTCTTTCTTTTTATGTCATCCGTTGGAGTCAGTAGTTGCCAGATGAATTCTAATGCTAAAACAAACACTACTGCAAATACTACTGATACAATGAAAAGAATCCATCGCCCTTCTCCAAAAATACTAAAGAGAATGAAATAGACAAAAATAACAAAAAGATAAGATTGGAGATTTTTTCTTGTGATCAATCTTATCATCCGCCATCCCCCACAATTAAGTTGTTATCCTTAGTATCATTTGTTTTTGATCTTCCTTTTTCTGATGTCATCTATTGGGGTTAATAACCACCATAAAAATACAATCGCAAAGAAAAAACAGCTTGCACCAAGTAACATGAGAGTAACGGTTTTCCAGTCCCTTATTGGAGTAAAAATAAATAAATAGGCAAAACCAAGCAAGAGAGAGACAAAATAGATTTTCAGTAATTGTAAAGTTCTCATGACTCATCCCCTACTATCAAATTGTCATTCTCTTTAAATTATCTTTGTTTTTACTTTTTCTTTCTTTTTATGTCATCCGTTGGAGTCAGTAGTTGCCAGATGAATTCTAATGCTAAAACAAAC
>Ga0256914_1000710_pt1 | contig 32193 bp, 33 predicted proteins | sample HulkmetaG_FD_191571 | JGI IMG/M metagenome (GOLD analysis project Ga0256914, IMG submission 191571) | Hydrothermal chimney microbial communities from Main Endeavour vent field at the Juan de Fuca Ridge, Pacific Ocean - Hulk | ecosystem: Environmental > Aquatic > Marine > Hydrothermal vents ... | reverse complement strand
TCAGGAACGTTACGACCTTCTGGTCCGAGGGGACTTTTTTGATTCCGAGGTCTTTTCCGTGATACAGGAGATTTTGGCTGACGAGTCCTTTCGCCAAGAGGTAGCCGCCCTTGGGGGCTACGAGGTCTCGGAGATGGGGAAGATCTTACTTTAGCGTAAGGACGGCGCCTTAAAGGAGGAGCCAAAAGGTCTCTCCCTAGTTCTTCCCCCAAGCGATTCAAATAAAGCGAACCGCAGATCAGTATTTTTATCCTTTCTTTAGGAGCGGGAGTAAGTATGGTGATCCTCCCGCGAGCCGGATCAAATTCTTCGATAATGCCCAGGGCCAAGACTTGGGCCTCTTTATCCGCCATGCCGCAGAGTAGGTGTCGCCGAAGGCCCTTTTGGGGAAGACGTTGTAAGACTAAATCCTTGAGAGACAAAGAAACCGTTTGAGCCCTTTCAAAATGGCGTCGAAAGGCCTCTTGCCGACGATGACGCCGCTCGGTTGGGGTTTTGGGGAGTGCCTTGGTGGAGACAGGAAGAGGCAAGATTTCAAGGTACCGATAGGCTGAAAGGATGGGTTCAAGTTCTCCCTGACGTTCAAGGGCCAAAATAATATCCGGCCTAAGACTTTCAATCTGAAAGCTCTTCAGCGGAATACCAGGCCCCCGCACCAATCCGGTGGTGTTTATGATGGTCACTTCGGCCTGGCTCTGATCGCAAAGCCATCGGGTGCCTACTACCAAAGGAAGAAGATGACCCACTGGTGTGGTAGAACCTACAAAATAAAGGGCCTCGGCCATGAGGGGCCTTTCCGGTGGTATCTCATCTTCAAAGTGTTTAAGGCCGATGGTAGTCGGCGGGCCAATGTCCTTCTGGCCCACATCGGCGTCAACTACGGCCACAGAAACCCCTCGCTTAAGAAGATTTTCCGCCAAATAAAAACAAAGGGTGCTTTTACCTGCATCTGTAGCCCCTAAAATAAGAACTCTTCGCGGACGACTCTCTTTGAGATAGGCCAGGGCCTGGGCCCAAAGCGGTGGTATATCTAAATCAGGCCTTAACATAGACTAAAAACAATAAAAGCGGCCCCTCGAGCTAAGAGGCCGCTTTTATCCCTCCTTGACTATTGTAGCTAATCTTCGTAGCCGACGATCATGGCCTTAAAGTGGGCAAAGACCGTATGACCCAAGGTAGCCAAATAGAAGTGCACGATCAAAAAGGTGGCAAAGCTGTAGGCACAAAAGATATGAATGGCATCTATAACCCTGACCCCCCCAAAGAAATCGATCACCGGTTTAAAAAAGTGGATATCCCATAAAAACAAACCGGTTAATAATTGCACCGGAAGGAGGAAGAACATGAGACCACAATAAGCCGTCTTCTGCAGAGGATTAAACTTGGCCTCCGGCGTAGGTTCCATCAGAGGATGATCTCCCTTGAAAAAGCCAACTAAATAGAAATAACCTTGTTTAGGAATAAGCTTAATATCTTTTTTGGTAGGAATATATTGCTTCTTAAGCTCACCTTTAACCATATAGATAAAATACCAGATCAAGAAGTTAAAAATAGCTATAAATCCAAAAACATTGTGATAATGAACGGCTGACTTAAACCCAAATATCTTAAAGACATCCGGGTATCTTAACTGAAACCCTGTAATGACAAGGGTCACGATGCAAATAGCATGTGTCCAATGGTTAATACGTACCCAAACCGGATTAAGGATCTCTTTGTGTTCTTTCATCTTAATGCTCCTTCCTTCTCCTTCTTCTATTAGGAATGGTCAAAATTCTAAGAGTAGTATGGAAACCGACAAAACCGATGATACCGATGATCATCAAAACACCAATGACATCCAGCCACTTATAACCAATCTTTAGAATAATGCTATAATCTTTCTTTTTTAAGGCCTGTTTTAGATTTTCAAGATCTTGTTTAGAAATTCGGTTCTGCCCTAAGAAATAGAAACCACTATCTCTTGGAATCTTTTCTAGGCTTACCAGGATATATTTGTCCAGATCTACACCAGCCACTTCCGAAGGCCCACTAGGCAACTCTAGGAGCAATTTAGAATAGAATTTAGTATCTGGAGAATGACAGATATAACACTCTTTAGCCTTTAATCCCTTACTTGTGTAATTATGTGAAGCCTGTAAAACGACAAGGTTTACTCCTAACCTTATCTTTTCCCAACCTTTCTGATTCAGATATTCCTTATTAGCATTCAATTTTTTCAAGAAATCCGAAACCTCTTCGGTCTGTAAAATATTATCTCCGTTTTTATCTACTATGCTTTGCAATTCGGCGCCTTCTTTTAAGTTCAGCAATTTAACAATATTTTCATAGCTGACTTTACGTTCTTTACCCTGATTATCTATAGCCTCAAGATAAAACACAATCCCCTTTTCCGCACCGGGAGCATGACACATTGTACATTCAACATATTCAAAGTGTATATCTTCCTGAGGCAACCACTGGTGTTTTTCCTTGGTATCTTTATGACACCTCAAACATATAGCACTTCTCTGTGCTACTGTTAATTGAGCAAAAGGAGCCACGGAGTGTGGATCATGACAACCAGAACAACTCTTCTTACTTGCCTTGTAATGTTGACTCCCTTCATATTCTTCCATAATATCACCATGACAGTTCTCACAAACCCGAGCGCCAGAAACAACCTCAAATCCAGACGCTGTTTTCACTACCTTCAAATCCGCATGACAATCCATACATTGGATATCATTCACTCCGTGTACACTATTCCAGTAATCAGTTTGTTGAGGTATAGGAGATCTAAGGAGCACAACACGCTTGGCTACTTTTACATTAACCGTCTGATGATCTTTGGGAAGCTCTAAAACAGTATCTTTATAGAAGGGCTTTTTAGCCGCATGACACATTGTACAATCTTTTATATGTTGCACTTCATCGGTAAAATCATGAGAAGAAGCCGAAACTACTACTTGTTCATTCAAAAACGGGCTTCCTATCTTCTTTTTCTTGATTTGCTTTAAGAAATTTTCTAACTCAGCATATCCAATAACATTATCATGATTTGTATCTATCGCGGCTATTATATCTTTGGTTTCCGACCCAAAAACTCTCTTGAGATCTTTAGAGGTCAAAGCCTGTTTTTTCGCCTTTTCCTCCAAATAGACCTGTAAGATCATCATCTTTTCCGCTTTGGGCGCATGACACACCGTACACTCTAAATGTTGAAAATGATACGCCTCTTGAGGTAACCAATCATGCTTTGCTTTCTTATGACATTTAAGACAAATGGCCTGTCTCTGTTTTAAGGTAAGTTTGCTAAATGGCTGGGCATAGTGAGGATTATGACACTCATAACAACGACGCTTACTTACTTTTGCATGTTTGCTGTGCTTATATTGATCAACGATGTCTTCATGACATTGAGAACAATCTACCATACCCATATGTTGAGGATGGGGAATCTCACTAATCTCCGTATGGCAATCCGTACATTGAAAATCACCGTGTACCGAAGCAGCAAATTTCTGAGGATTTACATAGAGACTGATACCCCCTTTCCTTACCGCCTTTCTCCTAGGAGTGGGGACAACCATTTCCAGACGTTCTTGAGGTGACATGTGAAGAATGTCTTTACTACCATGACACTCCAAACACTCTTCATTACTCACCGCCCAACCTTTACTGGCAAAGGCAACACATAAAACCGCTAAAAAGATAAGTATCTTCTTCTGCATCGCTTCTCCCCTCCTTAAGGGCATCGCATAGCATAATTGAAATTTGTTGTCAAACATTTTGATCGTACATCTTCAATGCTGGTACCCTCTTTAGAATCTCCATAAGCGGGCCAAGGCCTACCTCTTCGATAACCGTGGCCAGGCGTCTCCGAGGTCTCCCGAAGCGATTAAAAAATTCTAAGACAGCCTCCATAAATAAAAGGGCCTCTTCTGTTGAAGAGACCCGGCCTAAAATCTTACCAGGCTGAGGATGATAACCGCCTTTACCCCCGACCGCGACCTTATAGCCACTTTTTATGGCTATGAACCCCAGATCAACCATATTGGCCCAGGAACAACAGGCCGGACAACCGGCTACGGCTACCTTGAATTTGTGAGGCACCGGATGACCACGAAAACGATGATAAATGGCTTGGGCCAGAGGAAAGGTCTCCCCCAAGGCCAAGTAACAATAAGGTTTCCCGAGACAGATCCGTGGTTGGAAAGAGGGACTGACCTTGCGGATTAAGGCCCCGGCCTTTTCTAAACGAGCAAGATAATCTTCAACTTTGTCTTTAGGGATATCTAAAAGGAGGATCTTCTGGGCGGTAGTGGGATGGATCTTGACCCCTTCTTGGGCCAATTTACTAAGGATCAGAAGGACCGAAGGGCCCAAAACGCCCTGATCAAGTTCCAAAGAGATGGCCCAAGAACCATTGGCCAGTTCTTTAGCCCCGGGGATCTTCTGGCCAGCCACCTAGCCTCCCACTTTGGGCGTTTTCCCTTTGTGCCATAGATGGACGATGGGGCTGGCGACAAAGACCGAGCTATACGTACCAACGATTACTCCCAGGGCCAGGGCTAAGGCAAAGTCCCTTAGGACCACCCCTCCGAAGAAAAGGATGGCCAAGATGACCAAGAGGGTGGTTAAGGTGGTAACGATGGTTCGGGCCAGCATTTCGTTGACACTCCGATTAATGATCTCCACAAAGGAGAGCTGGCCCCGGTGACGCTTTATGTTTTCACGAATCCGGTCAAAGATGACCACTGTATCGGTAAGCGAATAACCAGCCAAGGTGAGAAGGGCGGTGACCAAAAGGAGGGTAATTTCACGATTAAGCACGTAGAAAAGACCAAGGACGGCCAATACATCGTGAAAGGTCGCCGCAGCCGCGGCTACCCCAAAGCTCACGTTAAAACGAAAGGCAAGATAGCCAATGATACCCACCAGGGAGATGGCGATAGCAATAAGGGCCTTGTGTTTTAGCTCCTTACTAATGGCCGAGCCAATCTCTTGCTTTCCTTCGAGTTTGAATCCTCGATCAGGAAATTTGGTCTGGAGGATGTGACGGACCTTGGCCTCAAGGTCACCTACGGTCTCTGTCTTGCGACGGAGCTTTACGATGAGAAGATTTTCCCCTTTAACGTCTTGTATCTGATAACCGGAAAGCCCGGCCTCTTTAAAGGCCTTCCGAATCTCATCCAGGCTAAAGGGCTTTTCCGCCCGGTAATAGGCCATTACCCCGCCGCCGAAATCAACCCCGAGATTAGCCGCTCCTCGAGAGATCTGGACAAAGGCAATAAGCCCCAAGGCGACCAGGATACCCGAAAGGGTAAAGGCCACCTTGCGGAGGGCCATAAAATTGATCGCTGGTTTCTCGATCAGGGAGAGAAAGTTGATCTTCGGCGTGCGGCCTTTGGCGATGAGATAATCATAGACGATCCTGGTGCCAAAGATAGCGGTGAAGAGGTTGATCACGATACCGGCGGAAAGGGTCACGGCAAAGCCCTTGATCGGCCCGGTACCGAATAGAAAGAGGGCAAAGGCGGTGATCAAGGTGGTCACGTGGGCGTCAACAATGGTCCAGAAGGCCCGGTCATAACCGGCGTTGATGGCCGCCCGAGGGGGTTTACCTAGGGCCAGTTCTTCTCTCATGCGCTCGAAGATGAGGACGTTGGAATCCACGCCCATACCCATGGTCAGGATAATACCGGCGATACCTGGGAGGGTAAGCGTGGCTCTGAAGAGGGAAAGGACGGCCAGGAGCATGAGGATATTGAGCATCAAGGCCACGTCGGCCACCAAGCCCGAGAAGCGATAGTAAATAATCATGAAGACAATGACCGAGGCCGCCCCGATGAGACCAGAGATAAGCCCTTTCCTGATCGAATCTCGCCCGAGACTTGGGCCTACGGTGATATTCTGAATGATCTTTACCGGGGCAGGCAGGGCACCGGCCCTTAGGACGATGGCCAGGTCCGCAGCCTCCTCGTAGGTAAACCCACCGGAGATCTGGGCATGCCCACCCGGGATACGTTCCCTGATCACCGGGGCCGAACGCACCACATCGTCTAGGACGATGGCCAGCCTTCGGCCTACGTTTTCACCGGTGACCTGTTCAAAGATGCGTGCCCCTCGATCAGTAAGTTCCAAGGCTACATAGGGCTCATTGTAAGGCCCACCGATACGGACATGGGCGGTCTTGACCATATCGCCGGTAAGTACCGCCCGCCTCTTTAGGAGCAGGGGCCTCTTTATCACCCGACCTGTTTGCGGGTCCTTTTGCACTAGGAAATAGATCTCGTCATCAGGGGGTATATAAGGCCGGAGGACTCGGTTGATCTCCTTGCGGGAGGCGTTGGGCTTGAGCCGCCCTTCGGAGATGGCCTTGGCGATCAGGGCTTCGAGATTTATATGGCTCATGGCCTCTTCATCGACGAGCTTGAACTCCAGTTGCGCCGTCTGTCCGATCAGGCGCAAGGCCCTCTCCGGGTCTTTGATCCCAGGAAGCTGGACCACGATTTGGTCTTTGCCCTGCTTAACGATGACCGGTTCGGTAACTCCGAACTGATCGATTCGGTTGCGAATGATCTCTAAACATTGATCAATGGCATTTTCACGAATAAAGGCGACCTGCTTATCCGAAAGGGTGACTACTACCTTTGGGAATTCGCCCTCTTCGACCTTGACGATCTTGAGCCCTTTAAATTCCTCGGCTATGACCGCCTTGACCCGCTCCAAGGCACTGCGATTGGGTAAGGTAAGGATCACCTGTTGGGGGGTGTTGCCTTCGCTTATGGTGCAACGAATGCCTTTGCGAGCCAATACTTCTTGGAGGTCTTTGACCCGGGCGTTTAGGGCATTGGCAATGGCCTTGTCCAGGTCTACTTGAAGGACAAGGTGCATCCCCCCTTGTAGATCTAGACCGAGCTTTAAACTTTGGCCGTAGATGTAGCGCTTATACCAAGAAGGCAGGTTGGGGACAAAAGAGGGTAGGATCAAGATGATCGAGGCCACGGTCAAGAGGACCAAAAGGAGAATCTTCCACTTTATGGCTCGCGGCATGAAAAACCTCCTTCAGGGGCTCGTGAGGGGTTTTTAGTGCAAAGTTCGGTATCTGACAATAGCCGGATTCAGTTTTGAGAACAAGAAAGCCCTTGGGCCAGGTAATCGAGGTTACGATACATCAGATCAAAGAAACTGATCCCGGCCTTTATCTCCTCTTGAGTCAAAGAGGCCCCGGGGCTTAGGTACAAAATCTTGGCCCCTATTTCATTGGCCAAGACCTCGGCAAAACGCCGTGAAGAAGGATGTTCGTAAAAGATGGCCGAAACCCTATTTTTACGCAGGGATTTGATCAACTCCGCCAAGACCTTAGGAGAAGGTTCGGCCTCTGGTGAGAGACCAGCCAAGGAGATCATTTCTAAATGATAATTTCTGGCGAGGTAACCAAAGGCCGCATGTCCGGCCAAGACCAGCTTTCGACTACGACAATGGGCCAGCCTTTGGCGATAGGCCTGATCAAGCTTAAGGAACTTCTCGGCTAATTTTTGGGCCCGTTCCTGATAAAGCCCCCGGTGAACAGGATCGACCTGACCCAGCAGATCGGCCAATCTCTGGCAAAGCACGGCATCCCAACGAAAATCGAGCCAGATATGGGGATCAACCCCCGAATGGGCAGTCTTTTTGTGGTGTTCAAGGTGAATAAGAGGGGCCCCCTTGCTGGCCAGCAAGATCTTTTGGTGCCGTTTTTCTAATCCCTTCCGGAGATCGTTGAGCCAAGGTTCAAGCCCTTGACCGATAACGAATAAGATATTCGCACGGGTCAATAACATGATGTCTTTAGGGGTAGGCTCCCAGGAGTGAGGATCAGCCCCGGGAGGGAGGAGGAGATAGACTTCGGCCTGGGGAGAACCAACCCCCCGGGCTATTTCATATAAAGGAAATATACTGGCCACGATACAGGGCTTCACTAAGGCCCCCCTTACAGGGGCGAACAAGAAAAAGACAAGCAAGACCAGGATAAGCCGTTTCATCACTCTAAGGGGAAACCGTTTTCCTGGCTGGGAAAGGTAAGTTGTTCCTCCCGATAAGGAAGAGACTCCCTTATGGGTTCCGGGATCTTACCCCACCTGGCCTCAAACTCTTCCAAATATTCTTGCCTTCCGCGTAAGAAGTCCTTTACTTTTTTGCGATAGATTTCTTTGTCCGGGAATAGCTTATAAGCCACCATGAGATCGAGATTGGCCCGGTCACTCTTGATAGGATAATGATATCCTAAAGGATCGGGCTCAAAGCTGAAACGCAACTGCATCCGCAAAAGGTCATTATAAGCGGCCAAACTATCCCTCAAGGTGACCTTTGTCTCCTCCGCCCCGATGGTCCCGGTGTTGGCCAGATAACACTTGATGCGGTTCTTCTTGATGATTTCATAAAAGATCATGGCGTGTTCCAGACGATCTCCGGCAATGAAGGGGTCAAGGAAAAAGACACGTTTGAACTTTCCGGCCTCTTCTGGATTCCCACCGCTTGATTCAATGGATTCACCGTAGATGAATTGCATGGTGGCCTGTTCCGGGGTCAACTTGCTGATCACGTTCATCAAGGGGTTTCGGGTCAGGATGATAATGTAATTCACCTTATCCGCCCGCAGACCAGGACTGGCAATCTTGAGATTCCGCCGGGTCACCACCGCTCGACCGTTGCTGGTCTTCGAAAGGTCTTGGAAATTTGGCATATAGGGGTAACGGGTGATGGCTACGTTTTCCAAGAAACAATCTTCAGCCAGGGCCGCCCGTAAGATCTCCGGCTGACTCTCGTCAAGCCCCTCGGTCTTTACGTAGAGCCCGCCTAATTCAAAGGCGGCATAGCTCCCGTCATAGCCAAAGGTACCGCCGTCGTCTCCGATCATCTCCGAGCGTTCTTTGGGGATACGAGCCAGATTACGACAAAGGGTGGTGGTCTTTCCGGTGGCCGTAAGCCCTGCTACCCCGGTGACTACTTCTTGAAGTTCTGGGCGCTCGGTCTCCAAGTCATAGATCCATAAATAGTCACGACGGGCACCGCAATGGAGAAAGATCCCTGCCTTGTCAATGGTCTTTACCCGCCAAGACTCAAACTGAAAGACGCCCTTTTTGGCCTCACCCAGATAGATGGTATTCCGGCAGATCTTTACCTGATCTCCACGCTTAGAGCCCATCCACAAACGCACGGTAATGTCTTTGTCGATCAATTTCTTGGCCTTGTTATATTCAAAGGCCTCGTCGGTAAAATAGATGATGGTATAAGTGGGATTCTCCACCACCCGCGGGGCAGGGTTGTCTTCGAACAAGAGCTTTAAACCATAGGCGAGTTGAGCATAGGCTTCAGGGATCAGGAAACGAGCAGTCACTCCGTCTTTTCCGTCACCGATGATGGTATCCAAAGAAATGATCCTTTCCCGTGAGAGATACTCAACAGCCATGTGGGCCAGTTCTTCTTCCTGTTCACCGAAGGGATGGTCGATGTTGTTTTTGGTGTGAGGGGCCGAACGGGACATAGGCTCTGAGTCAGCAGCCAAAGAGCCGAGTTGGGTCTGGATCACTCCTTCTTGGCGGAGGGCTATCTCTTTTAATTCATCCAGGGATTTTCCCTCAATGAGACGCCCTTCCTCCTTGGCGTCATAGTAGATCTTTTCTGCTGCCCATTTGAAGTAATTTTCCACACAGATCCCCCCTTAGGCCTTTGAACAAACTAGATTATCAGGGCAGCAGTTTACGTCAAGCTTCAGGCCAAATGACCAAGGTGAGACCAGGGCGAATAATATTAGAGGTAAGATTGTTCCAGGCCTTTAATTTTTGGAGGCTCACCCCGAATTTACGAGCAATCTTCCAGAGGGAATCTCCGGGGCGGACGCGGTAGACCACCGCCGAGGAACTCTGGCCCTCCTCCGGGGTATTGGCCACGTAAAGAACAGCCTGGGTCCTTATAGGGATGCGCAAGACCATGCCAGGACGGACACGGTTACGTCTCAGGCCATTGGCCCTCCTTAGAAAACGCACCGAGACACCGTAATAAGCGGCGATTTCCCGCAAGGTCTCGCCGCGACGGACCCGATGGCGCAGATTCTGATGATGATAGACATAACGGATCTTGGAAAGGGCCTTTAAGGCCTCTTCACCACGGCCAAAGGGGACCTTTACCGGGTAGTAGGCCACATTGGGGGGAGTGCGCCCACGCCTGAGTTCGGCGTTGAGGAGACGGATGGTATCGTAATCCGTACCCGTGGCCAAGGCCAAGGCCCGAAGATCCGTCCCCCCGGGGACCTTGATGACTTCATATTCCAAGGGCGGAAGATAATCGACGTGAAATCCGTATTTCTCCGGATTCTTGGCGATAATCATGGCGGCGATCATCTTGGGTACGTAATTTTTGGTCTCCCGCTTGAGATAGCGATACCGACAAAGCTTCCAAAAATCCCGCGTCCGATATCTCCTGATGGCGCGACGTACCTTGGCCTCTCCGGCATTGTACCCGGCTGAGGCCAAGTGCCAGCATTCGAATTCTTCGTAGAGATCCAAGAGATACTTGGCCGCCGCTATGGTAGATTTCTCCGGATCACGGCGTTCATCCACCCAGTAATTGATCTTTAGCCCATACCGCCGGGCCGTGCGCCTCATAAATTGCCAAATGCCACAAGCCCCGGCCCTAGAATAGGCAAAGGGATTAAAACCGCTTTCGATCATGGCCAGATAGGCCAGGTCTTCCGGAAGACCATATTTACGAAAAATTTCCTTAATTATGGGAAGATAACGAGTCGAACGGGCCAGCCAAAGGGAAAAGACTTCTCGCCTCTGGGTGGTGAAGTACTTGATAAAGTACTCCACACGGTCGTTCAAGGTAATGGGGATGTCTGAAGGAGGAAGTTCTTCTTCCAGGAGCTGGAGATGTTCTTCTTCGATGTTTTCGTCTCGATCAAAAGGGGTGTCGTTAGAGTGACGGGGAAGGGAAGCGGCAAAAGAGGAAATAACCAGGAAGAAAACCAGGATAAAACTACCCCACAAGCGCAAGAACATTTTCCCCTCCTTTTCCAGCCTTCTAAAGCGACTTTTCGGTGTATTTTCGCCTAAACATTAGGCCTGACCCTTCACACACCAAGACTTTTTTCATGATCTAATCTTTGTGGTTTAAAGGAACAAAAAACGAAACAAAAATTCAATTTGTTTGAAAATTTAGTTTCAAATAGCAAACTCAGCGAATTAGTCAACGGGAAAATATACAAAATGAAGGAGAATCTTCTGCCTAAAATCAAAAATTCGGGGTCAAACAGGTCTCAGAAGGCCTCTTGGGCCCGCCAGAGGACGGAATCCCTCCGGTAAAGGGTGTCGTTTTTTTGGGGATAATCAGCCATGAAATGGGTACCACGACTTTCTTTACGGCGCAGAGCGCACTCAATGACCAATTTGGCCACATGGGCGATATTGCGCAGTTCGATGAAGTCCGCGGTCAAGATATAGTTCCAATAGTGGTTTTCAATCTCTTCCAAGATGGTCCGGAGCCTCTTTTGGGCCAATTTTAGGCGTTGTTCGGTACGGACGATCCCCACGTAATTCCACATAAGCCGCCTAATGGCATCCCAATTATGGGAAATAAGGACCTTTTCTTCCATATCTACGGCCCCGCCGGGATCCCAAGGGGGGACACGGGGAAAGGCAAACTCCTTGAAAAGGGACCATTCGTCCTGGATCCGTCTGGCCGCCTGATAAGCAAAGACCAGGCCTTCCAGCAGGGAATTTGAGGCCAGACGATTGGCCCCATGAAGGCCGGTACAGGCACATTCACCCACGGCATAAAGCCCGCGGATGTCTGTCTGGGCGAAACGATCGGTACTTATCCCACCGCAAAAGTAATGGGCCGCGGGGACTACAGGGATCGGTTCTTTAGTGATATCGATGCCAAACCTAAGACAGGTTTCATAGATATGGGGAAAACGTGTTTTGACGAAATCCGGCGGCTTGTGGGAAATATCGAGATAGACACATTCCTTACCGGATCTCTTGAGCTCAAAGTCAATGGCCCGGGCAACGATGTCCCGCGGGGCAAGTTCTTTCCTCTCGGGATCATACTTGTGCATGAAAGGCCTTCCTTCTGGGTCTAACAAGATGGCCCCTTCACCGCGTAAGGCCTCGGAGATCAGGAAATTTTTGGCCTTGGGATGATAGAGACAGGTGGGGTGGAATTGAACAAACTCGAGGTTTTTCACCCGACACCCGGCCCGATAGGCCATGGCCACGCCGTCTCCGGTGGCCACGTCGGAGTTGCTGGTATAAAGATAGACCTTGCCTGCCCCACCGGTGGCCAGGATAGTGACCCGGGCGAGAAAGGTATCGATCTCACCGGTCTTCTCGTTTAAGATGTAGGCCCCAAGACACCTTTCCTGCCCGAGGACCTCCTTGGGACAGCCTCGATAGACCTTACAAAGGGTGATCAGGTCTACGGCGAGATGATCCTCCAGGAGATGGATATTCTTTTGATTGCGGACATGCTCAAGGAGGACCTTTTCCACCTCTCGCCCGGTATGGTCTTCGACATGGACGATGCGGCGCCGAGAATGTCCTCCCTCAAGACCAAGGTGTAGCCTTTCTGGATGTTTTGGGTCCCGGGTAAAGGGGACCCCGAGATCTAATAGATCCTTGATCCGGGCCGGGGCCTGAGTGACTACCAATTCAACAATGTCCGGCGAGGAAAGCCCTTCCCCCACCCGTAAGGTGTCTTGGATGTGTAGCTCAAAGGAATCGTCTTCACCAAGGACACAGGCTATACCCCCCTGGGCTAAGGTGGTGTTGGCCTCGGTGGCCTTCTTTTTGGTGACGATGACCACTTCCCCTAAACGACAAAGCCTTAGGGCCAAAAAGAGCCCAGCAATCCCAGAGCCGATGATCAAAAAATCCGTTCTATTTTCCATCTTCTTCGAGTATGGGTTCTCGTTGGAGGAAGAGACTCATTAGTTTCTCTCCGGTTTCCAGGAAAAGGCCAGTCTCAGCCGCCGTTCGCTCGCTATAGCCTTCGGCCCTTTTGACCTCGGTCTCTCGAGAATCATAGATGGCAAAGGGCACCGGCTTTGAGGCATGAGTCCGTAAAGAAATCGGCGTCAGGTGGTCGGTGACGACCATCAGGCGATATTCTTTTATCTTGGCCGTGGCTTCTTCCAGCACGGTCCGCACCACGTAACGATCAAAGTCTTGGATGGCCCGCATCTTAAGCTCTAAAGAACCTTCGTGGCCAGCCTCATCCGGGGCCTCTACATGCAAAAAGACAAAGTCGTGCCGTTGAAGGGCCTCAACCGCCGCCTGGGCCTTACCTTCATAATTGGTGTCCAGATACCCCGTCGCCCCGGGGACATCGATGATCTCAAAGCCAGCCAGAACCCCAAGCCCTTTGATCAGGTCTACCGCGGCCACCACCGCCCCGGAAAGGCCCCATTTCTCCTTAAAGGGTTCTAATCTCGGCATACGCCCTTGTCCCCAGGGCCAGAGGGCATTGGCCGGTAGTTTACCTTGTTCGCGGCGTTTACGGTTTAGGGGGTGTTTTTCGAGATAAGCCATGGCCTTGACCAAAAAATCTCTCAAAATGGGTTCTTCCTCATAGATCTGCCAGGCCTCATAGATATCTCGACCAAGGAGGTCATGGGGAGGGTAGGTCTTGATCCCCTCCGGACCGCCTCTCCAAACCAAAATATGGCGATAGCTCTTGCCCGGATGGAGAAACAGCTTGTCACTGGCCAGGTTCTCATTCAGATCTTTGATCAACTCATGGGCCTCTTCGGTAGAAATATGCCCAGCACTGTAGTCAACCATGATCAATCGATCTTCCCGGCGTTCAATAGTCACTAGGTTGCAACGAAAAGCCACATCCTCGGGACGAAGTTGGATACCAAGGCTGGCGGCTTCAATGGGCCCGCGGCCTGTATATTGGCTCTCTGGACGATAGCCCAGAAGAGACATATTGGCCACATCACTTCCCGGCTCCATCCCCTGCGGTATGGTCTGAACCAGACCCATCTCTCCGTGTTGGGCGATGAAGTCCATCCCAGGGGTAAGCGCAGCCTCAAGTGGAGTACGCCCGTCGAGCTCCTTCAGGGGAAAATCGCCCATCCCGTCGCCAACAAGGATGATATATTTCATCTCTACTCCCCTCCTTGCATCTCGGACTTTTCAACCTGGGTTCCCTCCGGTGGTTTAACATCTAAGATCTCTACCTCAAAGCGCAACAACTTTCCGGCAAAGGGGTGATTAAAATCGACCAAAGCCATTTCCGGGTCTATCCGTCGGACAATAGCCGGATGAAGGATGCCCATCTCATCCTGAAGATGGATTACCTGTCCGGGGTTGGTCTCTGCCGGTAAACGCTCTGCTGGGACCACTTGGAGTTTTTTGGGATCATATGGTCCATAATGTTCCTCTGGAGGGAGAAGGACAATCACCCTCTCTCCGGGCCGATGGCCGATAAGGGCCTCTTCTACGGCCTTAAAGAATTTCCCTTCTCCGATGACTACACTCACCGGTTTAGAGGAGGAATCTATCATCTGTTGGTCGGCAAAGACCCGATAATGAAAGACCACCCTTGATCCCGGTTGAATTTGGACAGACAAGCCTTCCTCCTTAAAACCGCCTGCTTTTTGAAGATAATAACCGGTATAGGCTAGTCAATTAAAGATGGTTAGACAAATCTTCCGTGGGTATCTTCTGTAAATCGAAGATATCCCTGTTTTTCGGTGGGTTGGTCCTGCTTGAGGGGCAAGATGAAATAGAAATTGTTACCCAAAGGGGTTGGTTCATAACCGACCACTCCGCCGTGAAGTTCGATCACCTTTTTGACAAAGTGCAGTCCTCGCCCACTACCCGGTTGATTACCTACATTTTCACCCCGCCAGCCCTCTTCAAAGACCTTCTCTGCTTCTTCTGGCGAGAGGTGGGGCCCGGTGCTGAAGACATTGAACTTGATTCCGGGCTTTCCAGGGCCAAAGAAATCCGGAATGATCTCCCGCCCAAAGGCAATAAACTTGACTCGTTCACCATGTTCGTTCACTACCTCCCGGGTATACTTAAGGGCGTTACTAAAGAGGTTGGCATAGACCTGCGAAAGTAATCCTACATCCACCGCCATAAGGAGTTCCTCATCCGGGACCCCTCCGAGCCGGTTGTCTATGGTAATACCTGCCTTTTCAAAGCGTTTACGATAGCGTTCCAATTGGGGTTCGATCACCTCTTTGGCAAAACGACAGAGGCGTTTACGCAGGACAAAACGCCCTTCTTGGAAATGATCCCGCCGAAGGAGGCTCTCTAAGAATAGACTGACTGTCTCATAATGTTTCTCGATTTGTTGGTATTCCTCAAGTAATTCGTAATATAAATGTTTGATACCTTCGGCTATCCGATCTGGCGGGAGGGAATCCTTCTTTTCCTCAATGGTCTTTTGAAACTCCATCAATAGGTCAATCTTTCGCTTAAGGCGTTTAAAGAGGACTCGGTAATACATATTGGGAATAATGACATTATGTTCTATATCGGCGACCAGGGCATTAATAAACTTTAGGTGTTCTAAACTGTGGGCAAAGATCAATTTAACGTGGAGGTTATAGCCAATCCGGTTGGCAAATTTTTGAAAAAAGAGACATTCCCTCTGTTTTAAATCTTCAGCCGGAAAGACCTCCAAGATGCCCAAGGTCTCTTCATCTTGAGGGTGTTGAGGGAAAAGGGTGATCAGACGGCGATTGCCTTTAAAAGGAAAAAACCAAGACCCATCTTGTTTAGTAGGGTCATGAATGATGGAAAGCTCTGGATGGGGCCGCGGGGGCTTGACTAGGCCCTCTTCGCTGGTAGCGACCAGGGTCATGTGCCCGGTCTCGGTACAGACATACAGACGGGTATCGATATTCAGAAACTCCTTGGGGACAAAGACACAGATACGATAAAAATTCTCTAAGGTTTCGTATTCTTGGGCCAAGTCAAAAAAGGCCCAAAGGGCCCGTTCTTGTTCACGGGTAAAATTATATTGTTGGTATTGTTCCTTTTTGGTCCGAAGCCGTTCCAGTATAGGATCTAGCTTTTGGTTCATAAGAATTTCAGAAATTAGATTTGTCATAAGATAATCTTAAATCGCCGCAAAGACTAGACCTGGCATTGACAGGGTCCTTTATTCAGGGTATCAAAGTATAAAACCGAAGGGGCCGTAGCTCAGTTGGGAGAGCGCGTGAATGGCATTCACGAGGTCGAGGGTTCGAGTCCCTCCGGCTCCACCAAACACTAAGAGATGGCCCGCCCAGAACTGGTGAAAAATATTAATCGTGAACAACGACAGGTGACGCGTACAGCCTCGGAAAACGAACTCATCCTGAAGACAACCAAAGAGATCGTGGTCAAATTTATTGAAATGGGACGTTGCTCTCCAGCCTCCTTTGAAGAGGTCTTTAAAATGGTCTTCCTCACCATCAAGGATACCATGCAAAATTCCTAATCAGTGTACCTTGAAAAGGTTATCCCTTTATAAAAGCTCTTTCTCCATAACCGACTTTAAGATATGTCTCGTCTTTGATGACAAAGGCCGGTTATGGCACCTTAACTTCAAGCCGGAACCTGCCCCTCATTTTCAAAAAAGACTCCAAAAAATAGGATCATCCCTTGAGATAAGGAAGGTCCCACCAGGAGATATAATCCAATTTAAAGATCAGCTTGAGGCCTATCTCCAGGGCCAAGGTCAAGATTTAGATCTTCCCTTTTTCTTAATATCCACGGAATTTGCGCGAAAGGTCCTCTATGCCCTGCGTCAAATTCCCTATGGACAGGTGCGTACTTACCAGTGGTTGGCCCAAAAAATCGGCCACCCCAAGGCCTTTCGGGCCGTAGGGCAGGCCCTGGCCACCAACCCCTTACCCCTCATCTTTCCCTGTCATCGAATTGTCGCTAAGCACGGACTCGGCGGTTTCTCCGGTGGGTTGGCCTTAAAACGGCGTTTATTAAGGATTGAAGGCCTTTCTTTTTAAAGGCCTGACACCAACCTTGTCAAATATTTGACAATTAATCCCTTCACCCCTCGGGTTTGGACCCCTCTTTTCCGAATTCCCCTTTGGACTCAAGGCTTCTCTTGGCATCCACCTTGCAACCATGCCCCTTCGAGGAGGAAATCATGGCGGATAAAAAGGAAAAAGAAGTTCAAGAAGGCAAAAAGGGCGGGAAGAAAAAACTCCTCCTCTTTTTAATAATTGGTTTGGTCCTCCTTGGCGGCGTCGGTAGCGGGGCCTACTTCTTTCTTTTTGCCAAAAATAGCCCCCCTCCGGAAGAAGAGGCCCCGCCTGAGCCCCCCAAACCCCAAGTAGGGCCCTTTTTGCAACTCGACCCCTTTATCGTCAATCTAGCCGATCCCACCGGGCGCCGTTACCTCCGGGCCAAGATCACCCTAGAGTTCAAGGACGACCAGACCTATCAACAGGCCAACGAACGTATCCCTCAGATTAACGATGCCATTATCATGGTCCTTTCCAGCAAAACAGTCGAAGAAGTCCTTTCCCCAGAAGGCAAATTAGAGCTCCGTATGGAGCTCATTCGCAAGCTAAATGAACTCCTGGGGCCAAACGCCATACGAAACATCTATTTCACCCAATTTGTAGTGCAGTAGCCATGGGAGAAATCCTTTCACAAGAAGAAATAGACGCCCTTTTAAGCGGTCTGGACGAAGGGGCGGTTGATACTACCCCGGAAAAACCACCCTATGACGAAGAAGAGATCAAACCCTTTGACTTCCGCAATTACACCATCGCCGCCCGTCTCAAGGTCCCGGGCTTAGAGGTCATCAACGATTACTTTGCCCGTGGTTTCCGCGGGGCCCTTTCTTCCATGCTCCGGGAAGTGGTTGACATTGTGGCCCTGCCAGTAAAGATGGAACGCTTCAAAGATTTTTTGAACCGCATCCCTGTCCCTACTTCTCTTCATCTCTTTCGCCTCGAACCCTTACGGGGCCAATGTCTCCTAAACCTTGAGAGTCGTTTGGTCTTTGCCTTTGTCGAACGCTTCCTCGGCGGTACCGGTCGCCGAATGACCAAGGTCGAAGGGCGAGAGTTCACTCCCATCGAACAACGTCTGATTCGCCGGGTGGTAGATGTGGCCTTGGCCGAATTGGAAAAGGCTTGGCGGGGGATTCATCCGGTCAAACCGCGATATATCAGGAGTGAAATCAATCCTCAATTCGCCCGCGTGCTTCAACCCGATGAAACCGTAGTGGTCTGTAGCTTTAATTTGGAACTTGAAGACCTGCGCGGGGAACTCCTTCTCTGCTATGGTCTGGGCACACTCCAACCGGTAAAGGCCAAACTCTACTCACCTTTCCAAACCGATGAAGACGCCGATCCTTATTGGCGTCAACAACTAGAAGAAGTAATCCGGTCGGTGGTGGTGGAATTAGTAGCCCCCTTGGGTTCAGCCACCGTCTCTGGACGGGAGCTCTTGGATCTGGCCGTAGACGATATCATCGAGCTCGACACCCAAATCGATGAACCCCTCCCGGTCTATGTGGAAGGAGTAAAGAAAATTTTGGGTGAACTGGGGCTGTACCGTGGTCACAAGGCCCTAAAAGTCGTAGACCTTGTCAACGAGGGATGAGGATATGTCTGAGGAAATGAAGCAGGATCAGATCGACGAACTACTCGAACAGAGCCCTTCTAGTGAGGAAGAAACGCCCAAGGAAGAGACCTCGGAGAAGACCGAGGGGGAATCAGGCCCGAAGGAGGAGATGAGTGAGGCCGAGGCCGACCTCTTGGCCCAATGGGAGGAGGCCTTAAAAGAGGCCAAAGAGAGCCCGGGGGCGACCGCCGAAACCTCAGCCCCCGAGGCCAAGGCCCCCAAACTGGAAGAATTCACCCAGCAAAAAGACTCCGACGAGGCCCATCCCAGCCTTGATTTCATCCTGGATATCCCGCTGGAGATCTCTGTGGAGATCGGACGGTCGAAGATGATCATCAACGATCTCTTAAAACTTTCTCAGGGCTCCATCATCGAACTCAACAAGATGGCCGGTGAACCGGCAGAAATCTACGTCAACCAGCGCCTAATGGCCCGAGGAGAAATAGTGGTGGTCAACGATCGGTTTGCTGTGCGCCTCACGGAAATCGTCTCACCACAGGAAAGGATAAGGCAATTGGGTTCATGAACAATTTAGGGGTTTATTTGCAAATATTAGGTTTGGCCTTAGCCCTTTGCGGATTGGTGGTCTTTCTGGCCTGGGTACTCCGAAGGCTTCGAGGCCTTAACACCAAGGGTCTTTCCGGGGCTATTCAGATCAAGGCCATCAAACCTCTTACCTATAAATCCCAGCTCGTTTTGGTCGAAGTCCTTGGTCAGAGATTGCTTATCGGTCTCGGCGAGGGGGGGCCGAGACTCATCTGCGAACTCAGGGGAGAAGGGCATGAAGAAGGTGGTCCTTAGTCTGGTTTTCTGGCTCATTCCGAGCCCGGTCGGTGCGGTAACCCTGCCTACAGTGAAGCTCGGGCTTGAACCAGCCGGGCCGGCTCAGATGGCCACTGTCCTCCAGATCCTGCTCCTATTGACTGTCCTCTCCGTGGCCCCGGCCCTTCTTCTCATGATCACCTCCTTTACCCGGCTGGCGGTGGTCTTTTCCCTCCTACGTCATGCCCTAGGGACCCAGCAGACTCCTCCTAACCAGATCCTGATCGCCTTGGCCCTTTTCCTTACTTTCTTCATCATGTCGCCTATCTTTCAGAAGGCTTATAGCCAGGGGATAAGGCCTTATCTCAATGGCCAAATCAACGAACAGGAGCTCTTCCATACCGTCTTAAAACCCTTCCGAGAGTTTATGCTCAAAAATACCCGTGAAAAAGACTTAGCCTTGATGATCAAACTTTCAGGAGACAAACGCCCGGTCAATAAAGACGAAGTACGCACCTTGACCCTGATTCCGGCCTTTATGATCAGCGAACTGCGGACTGCTTTTGAAATCGGGTTTTTGCTTTATATCCCGTTTTTGATCATCGACATGGTGGTGGCCAGCGTCCTTCTATCCATGGGGATGATGATGCTACCGCCTATTATGGTCTCTTTGCCTCTCAAAATCCTGCTCTTTGTCCTGGTGGATGGTTGGAACATCTTGGTCGGGTCTCTGGTGAGAAGCTTTGGATAAGGGGGAAGAAATGACAGAGGCCATGGTCCTTGGTTTGGCACGACAAGCAGTGGAACTCACTCTGCTCATCTCTATGCCTATGCTTTTGGCCGGCCTCGTGGTTGGACTCCTGATCAGCATCTTTCAGGCCGTCACCCAGATCCAGGAGATGACCCTGACCTTTGTGCCCAAGATTGTGGCCGTATTCTTGGCCCTTTTGGTCTCTTTCCCCTGGATGATGCACAAGCTCTTGACCTTTACTGAACATCTAATTCTGGATCTACCGAGGTTCATCAAATGAATTACGATTTTTATACCTATCTCTGGCTCCATGCCCAGGCCTTCGCCATGGTCTTGGTGAGGGTGGGCTTTCTCTTGGCCTTCCTCCCGGTCTTTAGTGCGGTGACCCCGGCCCCGGTAAAGGCTGCTTTGATCATCGTCATTTCCTTGATCTTCATGCCCTTGGTGGCCACGGAGCTAAAACCCCCGAATAACGTGTGGGAATTTGTCTTGAGACTCATTCCCGAAGCCTTATTGGGCCTTAGTCTCGGACTCCTGATCCGAGTCGTATTTGCCGGAGTCCAATTTGGTGGGCAACTCCTCGGTTTTCAGATGGGATTTGGTGTGGCTCACGTCATTGATCCGGTAACCGGAGTCGAAGCCCCGGTGCTTTCCCAAATGGCCTACTTGACCGCTATCTTGCTCTTTCTGGTCTTTGATATTCATCACTATTTCCTTTTGGCCTTGGGTGAAAGCCTAAAGAGCTTTCCCGTGGGCTCTCTTAAAGTCCCTTCTCCGCTCTTTTTGAGCTTGGTCAAGCAAAGTGCGGTCCTCTTTCGCCTAGCCTTAAAACTCCTGGCCCCGGTGATGGCCATTCTCCTTTTGATCCAGATTGCCTTGGGATTGGTCTGTCGGTTTGTACCCCAGATAAACGTCATGATCGTCAGTTTTCCCCTGACCATCGGGGTCGGACTTTTCTTTTTCGGCTTGACCCTTGAGCTTTTGGGCCATGCCTTGAGCCTGGCTTACGGACAAGCGGTGAGAGGACTCCCGATCATCATTAAGGCCTTCGGAGGATAGAGTGGCGGAGGAAACCTTACAGGAAAAGACCGAAGAACCTACGCCTCGAAGGCGAGAAGAGGCGAGAAAACGCGGCCAAGTGGCCAAGAGCCGCGAAGTAGCGGCGGTGGCCGTTATCTCCGGAGGGCTTCTTTCTTTTCTCCTGGCCGGCGGGTTTATCTTTACCCAGTTTTCCCGTTGCTTGGTCTATTTCCTTTCTCTTCCCCATCGAAGCCTGGCCCTACCCGAGGCCCGAGAGGCCCTTTATGTAGGGACCAAATTTGCCCTGGCAGCGGCCTTGCCGGTAACCCTCCTGGTGGTCCTGGCGGCCTTCCTTTCACTCTTTCTACAAGTAAAAGGAGTAGTGGCCTGGGAGTTCCTTGCCCCCAAGACGGAACGTATCAACCCAGTGGAAGGTTTTAAAAGGCTTTTTTCCCTGCCTTCTTTGGTCGAGTTGGCCAAATCTATCTTTAAGATCCTTATCATTGGTCTGGTAGCTTATCTGGTCATCCGAGGTGATGAGGACCGGGTCCTTCTCCTTATCAACGAAGGGGTGGAGGAGATCGGGCGGGAGCTCTTTGTCTTGTCCAGGACCCTGGTGGCCAAAACCCTCTTGGCCTTAGCCGTCTTGGCCATCCTGGACTTCCTCTTTCAGCGTTGGGAAACGGAGCGTCATCTCCGCATGACCAGAGAAGAACTCAAAGAAGAACTCAAACAGACCGAAGGCGACCCCTGGGTCAAGGCCAGGATCAGACAGATCCAAAGGGCCATGGCCCAGCGACGCATGATGGCTGAAGTACCTAAGGCCGACGTGATCATTACTAACCCACAACACTTGGCCATAGCCCTGAAATATGAACTAGGCGAGATGCCAGCCCCCCAAGTGGTGGCCAAGGGAGCCGATTTTCTGGCCGAGCGTATCAAAGAAATAGCTGAAAAACACCGGATACCGATAGTGGAAAACCCCCCCTTGGCCCGAGCCCTTTATCAGGTGGAAGTCGGCGAATACATCCCAGCCGAGCTTTACCAGGCCGTGGCCGAGGTCTTGGCGTACGTCTACAAACTGAAGGGGAAGGTAAAGAATGGCTGAACGGGCCTTACCCATACCAAAATCACTTTCTCTTGACCCGTCAAACCTGGTCATGGCTGCCGGGGTGGTCGGGATCTTGACCATCATGGTCGTCCCCCTTCCGCGGCACCTGATGGATCTTCTCCTCTCCATGAGTTTTACCGTGGCCCTGGCCATCCTCCTTATGTCCATGTACATCACCAAACCTTTGGATTTTACCGCCTTCCCGGCCCTGCTCTTGGTCACCACCCTGTTTAGACTCTCTTTGAACGTGGCTTCTACCCGCCTCATCCTGCTCCATGGTCATGAAGGGCCATTGGCCGCTGGTCAGGTGATCAAGAGTTTCGGACAGTTTGTGGTCGGGGGGAACTATGTCGTTGGGGCCATAGTCTTTGCCATCCTGGTCATCATCAACTTCGTGGTCATCACCAAGGGTGCCGGGCGAATCGCCGAAGTGGCTGCCAGATTCACCCTGGACGCCATGCCCGGCAAACAGATGGCCATTGATGCCGATCTGAACGCCGGTCTTATCGACGAGGCCGAGGCCCGCCGCCGCCGAGAAGAAATCGCCAAAGAGGCTGAATTTTACGGGGCCATGGACGGTGCCAGTAAATTTGTCCGCGGAGAGGCCATCGCCGGCCTGATCATCATGGCCATCAATGTCATTGGCGGCCTGATCATCGGGACGGTTCAAAAGGGTCTCTCCCTCGGAGAAGCGGCCCACACCTACACCCTTCTTACCATTGGAGATGGACTCGTCTCTCAAATCCCAGCCCTTATTGTCTCCACCTCCGCGGGTATCATCATCAGCCGGGCGGCGGCTGAGGCCAGTATGGGCAAAGACTTCGCCCGACAATTTGCCGTACGCCCTGAAGCCCTGGCCCTCTCGGCGGTGATCATCTTCATCTTTGGGCTCATGCCCGGACTACCCACCCTACCCTTTTCCTTCTTTGCCCTTTTTATGGGTGGCTTGGCCTATTTGGCCTACCGGACCCAAAGGGAGCTGGTTAGTGGTGAAGAAGAGGCCGAGGCCGTCCCCGAGGAAGTAACCCCACCAGAGGCCATCGAAGAACTCCTGGTGGTAGATATCCTGGAACTCGAGGTGGGCTACGCCCTCATCTCCCTGGTGGATGAAAGCCAGGGAGGTGATCTATTAGAACGTATCCGCACCCTTCGGCGCCAATTCGCCCTAGAGATGGGCTTGATCATCCCTCCGCTTCATGTGCGGGATAATCTCCAACTCAAACCCGGGGAATATGTGATCCTCATCAAGGGAGTCGAAGTGGCCAGGGCAGAGCTTATGCCGGGTTATTACCTGGCCATGGACCCAGGAGGGGTAAAGAAAAAGATAGAAGGAATTCCCACCAAAGAACCAGCCTTTGGTCTACCAGCCCTTTGGATCGCCGAGGACAAACGCGATGAGGCCGAACTTGCCGGCTACACGGTGGTAGATCTCTCCACGGTGGTCGTCACCCACCTGGCTGAAGTAATCAAGTCCCATGCCGACGAATTATTGGGGCGTCAGGAGGTACAGCGCCTGCTCGACGCCCTTTCTAAGAATTTCCCCAAGGCCGTGGAGGAATGCCTCAATGTGGTCAATCTCGGCGTCATCCAAAAGGTATTACAAAATCTCGTCCGCGAGCGGGTCTCCATTCGAGATCTCCTGACCATCATCGAGGGCATCGCAGATTACGGACAGACCATCAAAGACCCCGAGGTCCTTACCGAGTATATTCGCCAGAGGCTGGCCCGGGTGGTCGTTCGTCCCTACCTCACCCCGGACAATAAACTCTACGCCGCGGCCATCGGAGAAGACATCGAAGAGGCCCTTCGACGAGGCCTACAACGTACCGATCAAGGGACCTTCCTTACCCTTGAGCCCAAGGTGGGCAGTCGCATCGTGGCGGCCTTGACCCAGGCCGCCGATCGAATGATGACCAAAGACTATCATCCGGTCTTCCTGGCCTCACCTGTGATCAGGCGGCACCTCAGGCGCCTGGTAGAACGTTCTCTACCCCAAGCCGCCATTATTTCTCACGCAGAGATACCGGCCTCGGTCTCGGTCGAAATCCTTGAGACGGTGAGAATGAAATGAAGGTGCAACGGTTTAGGGCCCAAAGTAGTGTCGAGGCCTTGGCCAAGGTCAAAGAGACCTTGGGGGAAGAGGCGGTTATTCTCTCTACGCGCCGGGTAAAAGAAGGAAACAAATGGCTTTATGAGATCACCGCCGCCGTTGACTTCGATCCACCGGTGGAGCCAAGACCGAGAGAGATAGAAAATTTCTCAACCCTTCTCAAAGAACTGGAAACGATCAAGGCCCTCCTTGAGCGTCTGAGCGGTTCTCTAAAACCCAAGACCTCTTTCTTTTACCATTTATTAAGCCAGGAAATCCCCCAGGCTGCTCTGCTTCTCTTCGGGTCAAACGGTGATCTTACCCCGGAAAATTTCCTAAAGACCTTGTCGAAAAAGGTGGCCCAAAAGGTCCGCTTCGTCGAGCTACCCCAGATCCAGTTCTTTGTAGGCCAAGGCGGGGTAGGAAAGACCTCTTCGGCGGTAAAACTGGCGGCCAGGTTGCTCTATCAAGGATATCGGGTGGCCATCCTTTCCCTAGACACGGTACGGGTGGGGGCTCGGGAACAGATCGATCGCTTCGCCGCTCTCTTGGAGATCCCCCTTCAATTTGTACGCCATGACCAGGACTTTGCCCAAAAGATCAAGGAATGGTCGGATTATGATTATCTCCTGGTAGACACCCCCGCCCTCGGGGCCTTTTTCTCCGTCTCTCGTCTAGGTCGTTTGCTGCAAGAGGTGCCGGAAGCAGGGGTACATCTAGTGGTCCCGGCTACCGAGGCCCCTTCCGGGGCCCTAGCCTTGCTTGAAAAATTTCGCGGACAGGAACTATTCTCCATTATCCTCACCCATAGTGAATCTGTGGCCTTAGGTGGCCCGCTCTTCTGGACCCTCCTACCCCAGGTGCCGCCGATCAGCTTTATCTCTACTGGTGAACGGGTACCAGAGGATTTTGAACGCGCTACCTCCCGACGCCTTTTAGGTCTCCTTTTACGCAATCTCGAATTGGAGGAGGCTTCATGTACCAGCAATTAGCCTTCAAATCCCCCCTTACCGAGATCGTCGGCCCAAGGGTCTTTGCCATTTCCAGTGGCAAAGGCGGAGTAGGCAAGACAAGCTTCGCCGCCAACCTGGCCTTGGCTCTGCGGGCCTTAGGCCTGCGGGTGCTCCTTTTTGATGCCGATCTGGGCCTGGCCAATATCGACGTCCTCTTCGGTCTTACTCCCAAGGCCAATATCTCTGATGTCTTGGCTGGGAAATGCACCCTAAGAGAGGTTATCGTTGAGGGGCCGCGGGGAATCAAGATCCTTCCGGCGAGCTCCGGGATCGTCCGGCTAACCAATCTTACCGAGGGCGAAAAGCTCCTATTACTGGAGGAATTTGAAGACCTCGAGGCTGAGATCGATATCGTCGTTCTGGATACCGCCGCTGGAATCTCGGAAAACGTCCTCTATTTCAACCTGGCTTCTCAGGAACGAATACTGATCGTTACCCCTGAACCAACCTCTCTGACCGATGTTTATGCCTTGATCAAGGTCCTTTACCGACGTTATGGGCTGAAGAGCTTCCACCTGGTGATCAACGGGGTCCAGCACGAAGCTCAAGGCAAACAAGTCTTTCGTCAGTTGGTAGCGGTGGTTGAGCGGTTTTTGGGGAGCCTTTCCCTCAACCTCATAGGTATTTTGCCCTTTGATCAAGTGGTTTCCAAGGCCATCCAAGCCCAGAGGCCCTTTATAGAACTTTTCCCTGAGGCCAGGATCAGTAGGGCTATTTCCCAGATAGCCCAAACCCTGGTGGCCCTAAATCGGAATCCCTTGGATGGAGGCCTCAAATTTTTTAGTCGAAAATTAATGGGGGTAGCAGCATGAAAAATGGAGTCGCTTTATTAAGGGAACAGGAGATGCCAAACAAGAAAAAGCCCCAATCGTTAGATTTACAGAAACGCAATGAATTAATCCTCAAGTATACTCCGCTCATCAAATACGTAGCCGGGCGCCTGGCCATGAGACTCCCGCCGAATGTAGACGTGAACGACCTCATCAGCGCCGGAGTCATGGGACTGATTGACGCCCTCAATCGTTACGATCCTTCTCGTAATATCCAGTTCAAGACCTTTGCCGAATTTCGCATCCGTGGTGCCATGCTTGACGAGCTACGCTCCCTTGATTGGGTTCCGCGTTCGGTGCGCAAAAAGGCGGCCCTCCTTGAAAAGACGTATGCTGAGCTTGAACAAAAGCTCGGACGACCGGCGGAAGACGACGAAGTAGCCGAAGCCTTAGGTATTTCTCTTGAGGAATTTTACCGGATGCTTGAGGAGACCAGAGGAATCTCCTTTGTAGATATCGAGAGCATCCGGCGCAAGATCCCGGATCTTAACGAGGACGATATTTTCGATCTCATCATCGACCCCAATCAGACTGACCCCTTTGATGATTGTCGTCTCCAAGAACTGCGCGACATCCTGGCTGAGGCCATTTCCGAATTGCCGGAGAAAGAAAAGCTGGTAGTGAGCCTCTATTACTATGAAGGGCTTACCATGAGGGAGATCGGAGAGATTCTGGGCTACACCGAGAGCCGCATCTCCCAGCTCCATAGTAAGGCCATCTCAAGGCTTCGGGCCAAGATCAAGACCCATTTAGGTGACGGCTTTTTTGACAGTTAGGAGAAAGGGGCTTGTGTCCGATAAAAAAACTGAAACCTAGAATTTCGAGGAGGCCCCTATGGCATTCGACCCTGGCAACATGAAGGTCTTAGTAGTTGATGACTTTGCTACTATGCGACGAATCATCAAAAATATCCTCCTGCAACTTGGATTTAAAAACATCATTGAGGCCGATGACGGGACCACCGCCTGGGATATCTTGAACAAGGAACAGGTAGATCTGATCATTTCTGACTGGAATATGCCCAAAATGCCGGGTATAGAGCTCTTAAAGAAGGTCCGTGCCGATGATCGTTTTAAAGACCTGCCCTTTTTGATGGTCACCGCCGAGGCCCAAAAAGAGAACATCGTCGAGGCGGTTAAACATCGGGTAAGCCAATACATTGTCAAACCCTTTACGCCGGAAACCCTTCAAGAAAAACTCAATAAAATTTTCAATTAGTAAAAAGAAGTGAGCGAAGAGACTAAAAAAGAAGAAAATTTGGAAGAACAGGAAGTAAAATCAGAAGAAAGTCCTCAAGAAAAGAATGATCACCAAAAAGACCCAAAAGAAGAAACGGGTGAAGAGAAAACAGAGTCTCCAAGCGAAGAGATAGACCTCGGACACGAAGAAACAGGGCCGGACTCCCAAACCGAAGACCACCAGGAAGAAAAAGGGGTTTCCGAATCTTCAACCGAACAAGAAGAGACCCCTTCTGAAGAAGACGATCTCTTGGCCAGCTTGTTAGAAGAGGCTCAGGAAGAAGAAAGCGAAGAAAGTGAAGAAGAAATAGTAGAAGAGCTGGCCAAAAAAGAGGAAGCTCCGAAAAGAGAAGACCCAGAAGAAAAAGAAGAGGGAGAAAAAGGAAATCGGTTTCTTGCCATTCTCTTCGTTCTGGGGATGGTCATGATCACCGGGCTCTTGGCTGGTGGGGGTGTCCTCCTCTGGTATCTATGGCATGTACCCTTTGAACAAAAGCCTTTACCAGTCGGCAAGGAAGAGAAACTGGCTGAACAAAGTGTTTCCTCTACCAAGTCCTCTGTGCCCTTGGTTACGGCCCCCATCGGTGTTGAAGACCGAAAGCTTCTAGTACTTGAAAACTTTCTAATTCCTTACCAGAGAGAGACCGGAGAATACGTCTTTGTGAAGGCCAAAGTCCTTCTCTATTTTATCAATGATCACGATTATTCAGCAGCTCAAAAGAAGGAGGTTCTTTGGCGGGAACATGTCTATCAAATCCTCAAAAATGTTCCGCTCTATGTATGGGAGAATCCAAATGGGTCTAAAATAGTACAAAAAGAGTTATTGACTTATCTTAGAAAGAAACAAATAGACGGAATTGTTCCGTTTGATTTAGAAATAAATGCTTACATTTTAAAGTAATGCCTGAAGAGATAAAAACACCATTTTCGATATCACCTATTGTTACTCGGGTCTCGACTTCGGGTAAGCGTGAACAACATCGTTTTAGAAGATCCAAAAAAGATTCATCAAAAAGAAAAAATTCGGCTAAAGAAAAAGGCAAAAAAGATAAATTAGGCAAATATATTGACATTCGGGTCTAAGATGAATCTACAGTGGCTCCTGGTCTTGCAATCTATATTTGATGTCTTTCTTCTCTTTTTGGTCTTGGCCCTTTATCGCCAGGTCAGGAAATTACGCGAATTGCCTATCGAAGAGACCATTGAACGTCTCAAGACGGCCAATCGTCTATGTGAAGAACTCTCTCAACACCTTATCAAAAAGGAACCACAGGATGGATCCTTATCTCAGACCAGCGATTCAGAAATATCTAAAAAGGGAAGCGCCTTAAAGAAAAGAGTCTTTGCACTGGCTCAAAAAGGGCTTGAACCACCGGAAATAGCCCAAAGGCTTGGGCTTCAGGAAGGAGAGGTGGTCCTCCTCCTTTCCGTCGGCGATAAGCGAGGCAACGGATGGAAGGCTTAAAGGTCAGCGCCCCGGCCACGGTTAAGTTCCTACCTGAATCGCTCTATTCCCTTTTCTCCCGCCCGGGGAAGATCTTAGAGGCCAAGGTGGAGACCATCGAAGGGAGACTGGTCTCCCTCTTTGTTGGCGAGGAAAGACTTGAGGCCCTGCTCTCACCCGAAGTCTCCCCTAAGGGCCTCCATCCTGGTCAACGGATACGTCTGCGGGTGATAAAGACCGGCCCGCCGGTCATCCTTTCCTTGCTCTCGGCCAAAGAGGAGGAACGACCGGTATCTAAGCTCCTCAAGCTTATGCCCAGGTTTTTGGCTTCAAGTGCCTTGCCCTCGCTGAAAAAAGGAGAAGAGCCCTCCCCTGAGACCTTGATAATCCATCTCTTGGCCTCCTCCAAAGAGAAGGGCAAAGAAGGAAAAGAGGGTCCTCATCTCTCTCGGTCTTCTCAAGAACACGAAATACGATCTTTGCTTTACAAGGTCTGGGAAGAAGGACTGTTCTTCATCCCCTTTACCTTTCCCGATCGCCTCTCCTGGGGAGTTTTAGAAAAGGCAGACCAACCCCGAGAAGGCGGGCAGGCCTTTCGTCTTCGCCTTTTACTCTCCCGCCTCGGGCTTTTGGAGGCCGTCTTTTGGTTTAGCCCCTCGGGCCCTTTTCGGCTGACTATCTTGGTAGCCAGGGAGGAGAGCCTTAAGTTGATCCAAGATTCGCTCACAGAGCTTTACGAAGCCCTAAAGGGTTTTTATCCCAATTTACACCTTGAGACCGGTCTTTTAGAGACCATTCCCGGGCTTTTCCTGACCAGAGAGGGATAAATAAACTTTTTTCTGGACCCTATTCGGGTATAATTAGAAAAATCTTCCTATTCGCCGAGGCTGGTATAATAATTCTTAACGTCGGGAAATACCATGTGGCGATTTTTTAAAAAAAACAAAAAAGAAGAAAAAGAACCCGAACCTTTATCCAGCCAACGTTCTTCGACCTGGTTTTCCTCGGCCAAGAAGGACCTTTCTAAGGCCCAAGAACTCCTCCAAGAGGATCCTGATTTGGCCTCCTTTATGGCCTGGCAAGCTGTTCGGCGGGCCTTCAAGGCCCTGGAAAAACGGGCGGGCAAAAGACTCGGTGAATCCTCTTTTGTCAAGCTGTTGCAGAGTTTTCCAGAAGGTAAATTGGCTGCCAAACCAGTCCATGATGCCGCCCTTTTACTGGATCATTTCAAACGCCTGGCCTCCCATGATGACATCTTCTTGGAAACCACTTTAAGACTAGGGCCCTTGGGGCGTGAAGACGGGCGCCGAGTGATCGAGGCAGCCCGAACCATCATCAATTTTTTGGAACATCGGCTCCGATAGGAGGGGAAAATGTCTCTTTATTTTGAAAAAGCTGGCAAACAAAACACCGATAAGGTCCTGGAGGTGGTTTTTAAGGCCTCTCAAGAAAGGGGGCTTAAACACCTTGTCGTGGCCTCTACCTTTGGTGATACAGGCCTTAAGGCCGCCAAACTCTTTAAAGACCAAGGGGTAAATTTAGTAGTAGTGACCCATAACGTGGGTTTTCGTGAACCCGGGTCTTTGGAGATGACCCCAGAGATGCGTCGGGAAATTGAATCCTACGGAGCCAAGGTCTATACCGGGACAATGGTCCTGCGTAATATCGGGACAGCCATCCGAGAACTCCAACACTATTGTCAACAGGACCTCATCGCCAACACCCTTCGTCTCTTTGGCCAAGGGATCAAGGTATGTGTGGAGATCTCGATGATGGCCTGTGATGCCGGTCTGGTCCCTCCGGAGGACGTAATAGCCGTTGCCGGAACGGCACGGGGGGCGGATACCGCGGCCATCATCAAGGCCATGCCTTCTAACAAACTCTTCGACCTCAAGGTTCGAGAAATCCTGGCCAAACCCAGAGACTGGTAGTTTGCCCTTCTTATTTTCCCCTTTCTCATCCCTTTCTTAAGAAAAATCCCCTCTCTGCCGAAGGGAATAAAAGGTTTACGGCCACCAAGGGCCGAGAGCCCATCTTAGGAGAGGCCTATGAAAGTCTTGGTGGTGGATGACTCTAAGTCTATCCGTCAGATTGAAAGACGTTATCTGGGAGAGATGGGCTATTCCGTAGTGGAAGCGGCCAACGGGGAGGAAGCCCTCAAAGCCCTTGAGGAGAATCCAGATATAGGCTTGGTCCTTCTTGATTGGCACATGCCCGTCATGAACGGTTACGAGTTTCTTAAAAAGATGCGGGCCACCCCTAAGTGGAATCACATCAAAGTCATGATGGTCACCACGGAAAACCAACAAAAAAGCGTCATCGATGCCGTTATGGCCGGGGCCAATGAGTATCTCATGAAACCCTTTGATCAGGAAATGCTTGAAAACAAGATTAAGTGGTTAATGGAGGAATCCTCGTGAGAAAAATTCGTGTCCTGGTGGTAGACGATAGCCCGGTCTTCCGACGCCTGATCACCGAAGCCCTTAAGGTGGATCGGGAGATAGAGATCTTGGGCACTGCCTCAAACGGCAAAGAGGCCCTTCAGAAGGCCCAAGCACTTAAGCCAGACGTGATCACCTTGGACATCGAGATGCCGGTAATGGACGGTTTAACGGCCCTTAAAGAATTGAGGCGGGTCTATCCCAAGGCCAAGGTGATCATGTTCTCCTCCTTGACGGAAAAGGGGGCCAAAGAGACCATCAAGGCCCTTTCCTTAGGGGCCTTTGACTTTGTGACCAAACCCTCTACCAGTTCCCTTAGCCAAAGTCTTAAGCGCATCAAAGAAGAACTCCTTCCCAAGATCAAACATGCCGTCCCCAGGCCCGTTGTTCGTCCCATTGCAAGGCCGAGAACAGCGGTAAGGTCCCTTCATCCTCCTTCGCGGCCTGTGGGTCGGCCAATGGTGGTGGGGCGACGTGAGGTGGTGGCTATAGGGGTCTCTACCGGTGGGCCACGGGCGCTTTCGGAAATAATGCCGGAGTTTCCGGCTGATTTCCCAGCCCCGGTCCTGATCGTCCAACATATGCCTCCTCTTTTCACCGCTCAGTTGGCCCAACGTCTAGACCAGATAGCCAAGCTCAAGGTGGTAGAGGCCTCACAGGGAATGCCTGTAGTCCCAGGTAGGGTCTTTATTGCCCCCGGAGACCATCACATGGAGGTAAGGGAGGCCGGAGGGGTAAAGACTATCCATCTCCATAAGGGGCCTCCGGAGAATAGCTGTCGTCCAGCGGTAGACGTTCTTTTTCGCTCTGTAGCCCAGGTCTACGGGGGAAAGAGTGTGGGGGTCATCCTTACCGGCATGGGCCAAGA
>Ga0256914_1000709_pt1 | contig 32244 bp, 24 predicted proteins | sample HulkmetaG_FD_191571 | JGI IMG/M metagenome (GOLD analysis project Ga0256914, IMG submission 191571) | Hydrothermal chimney microbial communities from Main Endeavour vent field at the Juan de Fuca Ridge, Pacific Ocean - Hulk | ecosystem: Environmental > Aquatic > Marine > Hydrothermal vents ... | reverse complement strand
AGACCGGTCCCGGCTCACCAGGACGCACCGGGGCAGCTTCTTGCCCTTCACCAGGGAGTAGAGGGGGTGCCCCTCGGTGAGGGTGTCGCCGTCCATGCGGACGCAATGGAAGAACTTGGCGCCCAGGGCGATCCGCTCGTCCTTCAGGACCGTCCCCTCCAGGTAGGACATCACCCGCTTGGCCGACCGCTCCCCGGTGGTGAGGAGCACGAAGAGGGGCTTGGACCAGACCTGGTCCAGGCCGGACTTCCCGCCGGCCTTCCTGAACCCTGCCGCCTTGGGTTTCCCCGGAAGGGAGCCGCCCTTGGTGGAGGGCCCGGCCTCCCCTCTGGGAATCCCCGAAGGTCCGCCCCACTTGATCCTGAGCCGCGCCGACCCGGCGCCGCAATGCCCGCCCGCTCACTGGCAGGAGGCACGGCCTCCGAAGAAGGCGAGGACCAGGGGAAGAGCCAGAACCAGGAACCGCCCGCGTCTCATCGTGCACCGCTCCATCTGCCGTCCCCACAGGAACGGCGGCGAGGAAAAGAGGAACTTCTTTCCCCGTTTCTCCTCGAATCCCGGGGAAGAAGCCTGGAGTATGCTAACAGATACGAAGGCCCCCGGGCCATGACCGGGGAATTTTCCCGACTTTCTTCCCCGCCCGCCGGGAGGATCCCTGCCTTGACCGGACCAGAACGAACCTCCTCCAAGGACCGCAGACTCTTCCGCCTCTTGCCGGCCCTGCTCCTCCTCGCAGGAGCCCTGCGGTTCACCCACCTGGCCTTCCACCTGGCCTCCCCACTGGGAAAGGTGGAAGAGGTCTTCCTCTACAGCGACCTCCACGCCTTCGCCCAGTGGGGAAAGGAGATCGCCGCCGGCGACATCCTCTGCCGGGACACCTACCACCCTTACATGGACTGGATGAAGGAGATCGCCCCCCTGAAGACCTTCGAGGAGTGGTGGGGCGGGAAGGAGATCTACCACCAGGCGCCCCTCTACGCCTATCTCGCCGGTTTGAGTTACGCCCTGGCGGGAAACCCCGTCCCCCTCTTCGTCTTCCAGATCCTCCTCTCCGTCCTGGGGGTGTGGCTCCTCTTCCTCCTGGGGAAACGCCTCGAGGGGACCGGGGCGGGACTCTGGGCGGCGGCCCTGGGAGCCCTCTTCGCCCCGTCCATCGTCCTCGACGCGGTCCTCTTGAGGGCCTCCCTCATCTCCTCCGCCACCCTTCTCTCGGTCTACCTCCTCCTCCGCCTGGAAGAGGCCCCCTCGCCGGGAAGGGCCTTCGGGGCGGGACTCCTCCTGGGCCTGGGGATCCTCCTCAAGCCCACCTGGATCCTCTTCTCCCTCCTGGCCGTCCCGGTCCTTCTCGCCGCCTGGAACCCCGGGAGACGGAAGGGCCGGCTCTTGCCCCTGGCGGGAGGGATCCTCCTGGCCCTCCTTCCCCTCCCGGCGAGGAACCTGGCCGTGGGAGCCCCCATCCTCTCCCTCTCCACGAGAGGACCCGAGACGGCCCTCCAGAACAACAACCGCTTCTCCGATCCCGCTCTCTTCTCCCCCCCTCCGGCGAAGCAATACCGGAAGTGGATGGAAGAAGGCCATTCCTCCCTTCCAGCCGCCCTGGCCGCGGCCTACCGGACCTGGCCCGAAGAGGGGCGGTCCGGGTGGTTTCTCTGGCATCTCCGGCGGAAGGCCGAGGCGGCATTCCGGGACATGGAATATCCCAACAACGTGGATTTCTACGCCTACAGGAAGGCCACGCCCTTCCTGGCCTTCCTTCCCACCTTCGGCTGGATCTCAGGGGCCTCTCTCGCGGGGATCGTCCTGATTCTCTTACGGGGAAAGGAAAAGAGGGCCTGGCTCGTTCCCCTGGCTGCCTTCCTCTCCCTCCTGGCTGGAATCCTCCTGGCCTTCGCCGCCGGACGCTACCGCCTCCCCCTGGCCTTCCTCCTCTTCCTCCCCGCCGGGGTCTTCCTCTCCCGAACGGCCGGCCTCCTCGCGAGAGGCCGCCTCCTTCCGGCGGGCATCCTCCTGGGAGGAGCCCTCCTCCTCTCTCTTCCCTCCTTCCTCCACGCCCCCACCAGGGTCTTCTTCCTGGGAAGGAAGGCGATCTTCCTCTCCGGCGGCGACGCCCTCCTCTTCGAGGAGATCGAGGCCCTGCGCCCCCAGGAGTTCACCACCTCGGCCAAGGTCCTCTCGGCCCAAGGCAGGAAGGACGAGGCCCGAAGGCTCCTGGAGAGCTACCTGGAAGACTTGGAGAGATTCCGCCGCACCTGGGAGGGGCGCACCGGAAGGGAAGGGGCCCTCGTCCTGGACAGGGGCCTGGCCCGGGCCTTCAAGGAAACGGCCCGGATCCTCCGGAGGCTCGGCCGGGCACCATATGCGGCGGAATTGGAATCTCGGGCGGCCCTCCTGGAGGCCCGGTCGGACCGGATCCTGCGGGAACTCCTGGGGGGAGGCTAGAAGGATAGAGGCCCCGGTGCCGGGCCCCGACGAGAGAGGGGGCGGCCCGAGCCGCCCCCTCCCGGGGTTTTCCCATGCCCCGCCAGGGGGGCCCCAATCCTACTTGAACTGCATGAGGACCGGGTTGGAGAGGGAGACCCCGCCGGGGGCGGTGATGTTCACCCGGGCCGCCTGGAAGACCAGGACGGCTCCTGCGGCGCTGGGGACCTTGGGGTTGGGCACCTGGAACCTGCCGTATCCCTTGGTGTTCGCCGTGCCCAGGGCGAAACCGAAGATGGGAGGCTGGACCAGGTAGACCCAGCCGAAGCTCGCCGGCCCGAGGACCGCTGTCATGTCGATGGAGGGAAGCCACTTCCCCGGTCCGGCGGGGCCCCGTCCCATGAAGAGGAAGAGGGGAGTTCCGGGCTTCAGGTAGCCCACGTCGATGGTGATGTTGGGATCGGAAGGAAGGATGGCGCCGTCGTTGGGCGCATCGGCGGTGAAGACGTCCTTCACCTCATGGATGAGTGTGAAGCCCATGAAGGTGGGAGAATACTTCGCCGGGTCGGCCTTGAGGCCCATCCAGGAGCCGTCGGCCTTGCCCGTGTGGGTTCCCATGAGGACGCCGTTGATCTTGGCGATGGAGCCCTTGTTGGCCGTGGAGAAGATCGTGCAGGCCCAGCCGCCCGAATCGCCGCCGAAGATGAGGTTGGGGAGGACCAGGAACTTGTTTTGAGGATCGGGCATGGAGGCCGTCCAGGTGCCGCCGTTGGGATCCAGGGCCAGCCCGCAGAGGTTGTAGGTGATGCCGATGGTATTGCCCTTGTAGTCCTTGGCGTTCGCGTTGGCCACCATCTGGCGGATGTTGATCTGCCCGTTGGGCCCGTTGGCCGTCTCACCCAGGATCCTGAAGGCGGAACCGGCCTTCACGTCCTTCACGTTCCCATTGGCGTCGTAGGTGATGTCCGACGCCTTGATCATGGCGATCCCGCCGTCGTTGAGCCAGTTTCCGCCCACCCAGTGCCCACCTTCGGCGGGGGAGTAGTAGAGGTTCCCCTTGGCGTCCTGGCAAAGGGCGCTGGCTCCGGGGGAGAAGGAGTTCTTCTGCTTCCCCGCGGCCTTCATGATGAGGCTCTGGGTGATGAAATACTCGATGTTTCCGCCGGGAAGGAAACGGATGAAGTCGCCGGGCTTCACCTGGACCTGGACCGTGCCGCCCTTGTCGAAGACTTTGAAGACCTTGTTCACCTTGTTGTCACGGATGGTGAAGTAGACCAGCTTGGGATCTCCCTTGGCCATGTCCTTGTACTTCACGAAAAGGCCGTGGAAGTTGAACCTCTCGAAGTAGGTCTTCCACTTGTAGAAACGGGTATAGTTGCCGTCCTTGTGGGAGTCCCCCATCATGGCCTCCCAGGCCGTGGTGGGAAGCCAGTCCCTGGCCGCAGCGCCTGGTCCGGGTGTGGCGATCCCCAGGTCGAATTCGCGGATCTGGTTGAGAGACCCGCCGTTGGGATCCAGGCTGAAGGAGTCGAACCGCCCGGTGAAGACCACGCTCACCTTGGGGGTCTGGGCCGGTAGGAGGGCCGCGAGAAGAGAGAGCGCCGGAGGCAGAAGCAGGTATTTTCTCATTGTCGTTTCTCCTCGAGTGGAAGACGAGAGACTTCCCCGGGAAGCCCGGGGCAGGGAAGGAATTCCCAAGGGGTTTGTCCAGGAACGAAGAACGATGAGAAACAACCTAACCGGCCCTAACCGCCTTGCCTACCCTTGCAGGCGCCCCCCCTGTATCGTTCCGGGTCAACCGTAGAAATTCCCCCACCTCCCGGTTACACCAAGGCCCATGGATCCCCTCGCCAAAGACCTGGCAGCCCTGGTAGGTCCCGCCTCGGTGCTGGCCGAGCCTGACTACCTCATGACCTACGAGTGCGACTCCCTCTCCTTCTACAAGCAACGGCCCTCGGCGGTGGTCCTTCCGGAGAACACGGACCAGGTCTCCCGGGTTGTGGCCTATCTCGCGAGAAAGGGGATCCCCTTCACGGCCCGCGGATCGGGAACGGGCCTTTCCGGCGGCGCCACACCCGTGGAAGGCGGCGTGGTGATCTCCCTCTCCAGGATGGACGGGATCCTGGAAGTCCGCCCAGAGGACCGGGTGGCCCTGGTCCAGGCGGGAGTGGTGAATACAGCCCTCAGCAAGGCCTTGGAACCCCTGGGGCTCCACTTCGCTCCCGACCCGGCGAGCCAGCCGGTCTGCACCCTGGGCGGAAACGTGGGCGAGAACGCCGGGGGGCCCCACTGCTTCAAGTGGGGCCTCACGGTCAACCACGTCCTGGGCCTCACCCTCGTCCTTCCCGACGGAAAGGTCCTCCGCCTGGGAGGGCCCTGCGGGGAGCCCGACCTGGACCTGACGGGCCTGGTCGTCGCTTCCGAGGGCACATTGGGAATCGTCACGGAGATCTGGGTCCGCCTCACGCCCAACCCTGAGACCTTCCGCACCCTCCTGGCATCCTTCCCCTCCCTGGAAGATTGCTCCCGGGCCGTCTCGGAGATCGTGGGAGCCGGAATCGTCCCGGCCGCCATGGAGATCCTGGACCGGAAGGCCATAGAGATCGTCGAGGCCTCGGTGAACCGGGCGGGCTACCCCAAGGAGGCCGGAGCGGTCCTCCTGGTCGAACTGGACGGAAGGCCCGAAGAGATGGACCGGCCCCAGAGAAAGGTGGAGGAGGCCTGCCGCAACCAGGGGGCCATCCAGGTGGAATTCGCCAAGAGCCCGGAACACAGGATGAAGCTCTGGAAGGGGAGGAAGGGTGTATACGGCACGGCGGGCAGGCTCGCCCCGGACGTGTACGTCATGGACGGCGTGGTCCCCCGGAACAAGCTGGCCGAAGCCCTCCACCGGATCCAGGCCGTGACCGACTCCTACGGCCTGGTCTGCCCCAACATCGCCCACGCCGGCGACGGCAACGTCCATCCCACGATCTGCTACGACGGGAGGGACCCCGAACAGGCCGGGAAGGCCGAGATGGCAGGCCGGGAGATCCTCCAGATCTGCCTGGAGCTCGGGGGGACGATCACGGGGGAGCACGGTGTGGGCCTGGAGAAGCTGGCCCTCATGCCGGAGATGTTCCCCCCCGGGAGTCTCGCCGTGATGCGCCGGGTGAAGGCGGTCTTCGACCCCGCCGCCCTCGCCAACCCGGGCAAGCTCATCCCCTTGGAGGAAAATTGATCGGCCGACTGGAGGAATTGCTCGGTCCCGACGCCGTGGAAACCCCTTCCCCGGGAAGTCCCTGGGCCAACCTGGACGGTTTCGAGCCCCAGGCGGTGGTCCATCCCGCCGGCGAGGAGGAACTGGCCGCCCTTCTCCGGAAGGCCACCGAGTCCGCCTGGCCCCTGGCTCCTTCGGGTCGTGGCCACGCCCTGGGCCGGGGACCCGCCCTCAAGGCGGTGAAGATCGTTGTTGCCCTCGACCGCATGACGGAGATCCCCTACGAGGAGCCGGAGGACCTGGTGATCTCGGCCCAGGCCGGGGTGCCCGTGGAGGAGATCCGCCGCCGCGCCGAAGCCCACGGCCTCCGGTTGGCCCTGGAGCCTCCTTTCGGAGAGAAGGCCACGGCCGGCGGAATGGCGGCCCTGGGCCGGTCGGGCTCCAGCAGGGCCAGGGACGGAAGGGTCCGGGACCAGGTCCTGGGTGTCCGGGCGGTCCTCTCGGACGGCTCCATCTTCACCGCCGGCGGGAGGGTGGTCAAAAACGTGGCGGGTTACGACCTGGTCAGGCCCCTGGTGGGAAGCAGAGGCGCCCTGGCGGTCCTCACCGAAGTGACCTACAAGCTCCGCCCGCGCCCACCGGCGGACAAGACCTGGATCCTGGAAGGACCGGGAGCCCTGGATGATGCCCTCGAACTGGGGCTCTCCCTCCGGACCTTGGGCCTGGAGCCAGCCGCCCTGGGACTCTGGGGAAGCCCCTCGGCGGTGACCCTGGGAATCCGCCTCTCCGGCGAGGAGGCCGACGTTACGGCCCGGCGGAACAAGCTCCCCTGCGGCATCCCCGGGAGGTCGGCCCGGTGGCGGGAACTGGAGGAGACGGGGCTAAAGCCCTTCGAGGAAGCGCCCTGGGAGGCATTGGAGGAGGGAAGGGAGATCCTGGTCCGCTTCGCCCTCCCCCCCACGGCCCTGGCCGGGTTTCTGCCGGCCCTCCCCCAGGAGGCGGTCTTCTTCGCCGACCTGGCCGAGGGCCGGGGGGAGGCGGCCGTCCCCCACCAGGTCTATCGGGCCCTCCGGGAGAGGGCGGCCGCGTCGGGAGGATTCTGCGTCGTCGAAGGCGGCCCCCCCACCCGCCGGTCGCCCGGCGCCGCCCTGGCCAGGCCCGAAGGACCGGAAAGAGACCTGGCCCTGGCTCTCAAGAAGGCCCTGGACCCGGCGGGCATCCTTTCCCCTGGGAGGCTGGATTGATGGAGAGGGACCGGAATCAGGAGTCCAGGCGGCCCGCCTGGTTCGAAAAATCCCTGGATTGCGTCCACTGCGGGCTCTGCCTGCTCGATTGTCCCACCTACCAGCTCTTCCGGGTGGAACCCGACTCCCCCCGGGGAAGAATCTACCTCGCCCGGGCCCTGGCGGAAGGAAAGACCCACCCCAGCAAGGTCCTCCAGGATCCCCTGGAGCACTGCCTGGACTGCCGGGCCTGCGAATCGGTCTGCCCCTCCGGAGTGGGTTACCACCTGGTCCTCGAAGGGGCCAGGGAGGAGGTCCTCCGGCAGGTTCCCCTCGGTCTCGGAACCCGCCTCAAGCTCTTCCTCCTGGACGCGGTCCTCACCCGCCCCAAGGTATTGCGCCTCGCCTTCGACCTCCTCGCCCTCTGGGAGGCCCTGGGCCTGCGGAAGCTGACCAGGCTCATCCTCTTCGGCCCCCTCGCGCGGATGGAGTCCCTCCTCCCTCCCGTCCCTCCCCGGAAGGAGAGGCGCATTCCCGGTCCCCGCCACACCCCCGGAGGAAAGCCCCGGGCCAGGGCGGCCCTCTTCACGGGCTGCGTGATGACCGAGCTCTTCGGCAGGGTCCACTTCGACACGCTGAAGCTCCTCCTGCTCCACGGCTGCGAAGTCCTCGTGCCGCAGAGGCAGTTCTGTTGTGGCGCATTGAGTCTCCACGCGGGGGCGAAGGAACGGGCCCTGGAGCTGGCCCGTCTCAACCTCGAGGCCTTTCCCGAGGACGTGGACTGGATCGTCTTCGACAGCGCAGGTTGCGGCGCCATGCTCAAGGAGTACGGCAGGCTCTTCGAAGGGACCCCCCTGGAAGCCAAGGCAAAGAGGTTCGCCGCCAAGGCCAGGGACATCACGGAAGTCCTCGCGGAGCTGGGCCCCCTGGAGCCTCCGGGGGAGGTGAGACTCCAGGTGGTCTACGACGATCCTTGCCACCTCTGCCACGCCCAGGGGATCCGAAGCCAGCCCCGGGAGCTCCTGGCGAAGATTCCCGGCCTGGAACTCAAGGAGTCGGCCGACCCGGAGCGTTGTTGCGGGGCGGCGGGAATCTACAACCTGGTCCAGCCGGAGATCTCCGAGAGGCTCCTGGACAAGAAGATCGAGGAGGTCCGGGCCACAGGGGCCGACGCCGTGGCGACGGGGAATCCCGGATGTCTCCTCCAGATCCGCTACGGCCTCCTCACCAGGGAAGGAAAACCCATGGAGGTCTTCCACCCGGTGGAGCTCCTGGCTCGGGCCTTTCCCGACGGAAAGCCCGGAGGCTGAAGGCCGCCTCCGGGCTCAGAGGTCCAACCTGGCTTCGGCGGCGTTGCTGAAAGCGATGTTCCAGGGGGGGACGCTCCGGGCCTCCACCATCCACTGGAAGTAGATCTTGGTCCCTGCGAAACCCGGGAAGGCAGGTATGGAGAGGGTGACGAAAGCGTAACCGTTGTTCCCCGTCCCGCCCTGGGAAAGGGAGTGGGTGACGAAGACCACGTCGGTGTAAAGCTTGCACCCGGAGAACCCCAGGGGAGAGAGATCGAAGGGAAGGGGAAGCTTGCCCCAGGAGGTCTTGGACTTCCCCGTGAAGAGCCAGACGTTGCGGAGACCGGGGATATTGGCCACGTGCACCTGGAAGGCCGAACCGATCCTCGGGAGCCCGACGTTCCCGATGGCGGGAACGAAGCCCTTCTCACCCTTGCACCCCTTTCCGAAGGACGTAAACGTGGCCTTCCCGTATTCGAAGTAGGTCAGGAGCCCTTGCCCGGTCTGGCGGAACCCCGAGGCCGCCACGGGACTCGTGTAGTTCGCCACGTAGGAGACGTACTTGGAGAAGGCCAGGTCCAGGTCGTAGAAGAAAGGCTTGTTCCCTATATCGTTTCCGTAGATCCGGATTTCATAAAGGATGTTGGAGACCCCGTTGTACTGGTAGGGCTTGTCGAAGGGGAACTTCACGGAGAAGCCGCCCGCCCCGGGGAGGGCGGGGAGGGTGATCTTCCTGCGCTTCACCACCGTGGAGAGGACGCCGCTCACGTTCTGTGCGAAGACGGTGCTCATCACCGAGGGGTTCTTGGCGGAATTCCCCATAAGGATCTCCATGTCCAGCTTGTGGGAGGAGGAGAAGGAACTCCGGTTGGGACGGAAGGCCATGAGCTTCAGGTTCACCGGACCCACCTTGATGTCCTGGGCCGAGAGGACCTGCTGGTACCGGGCCAGGCCCTTGCCGAAAGGCTCGGAAGTCATCCGGACAGGAGGGTTCCCGCTGGGAACGATGAAATTGGGAGGCGTCTGGGCTCCCAGGGGACCGAGAAGGGCCAGAAGGAAGGAACCCCCCAGGACCCAGGCACGCTTGGTTCTCATGGCTTCACCCCGTTTCGAAAAGAAACACCCGAAGGAGAAGAAACAGTACTTCTTACTTAGCAGATTACCCCCACGAAGCAACCCGGGCCTCTCCCACGCCCCCGGCCCGGGGAATCCGGTGGACTTCCAGGCAGGCTTTTCAGGGGTGGAAGACCTCCAGGGAACTCTGGGCCGCCCCGCTCTGGCCCCCGCCCACGCCTCCTGCAAGGAGGAAGGTCCCGTCGGGAAGAAGACATTCCGCCCCTCCCGCCCGGGCCTTCCCCATGGCGGGTCCGGGACTCCAGGTCCCCTTGACAGGATCGTAGATCTCCGTCGAAGAGAGGGACAGGGGCGAGAAGAGGTTGCCCTTCACTCCCCCCGCCGCAAGGACCCGCCCGTCCGGAAGGAGGAAGAGGGCAGCCATTGCCCTGGCCTGGGCCAGGGAGCCCGTAAGGGTGAAGGTGCCCTTTGCAGGATCGTAGATCTCGCAGGTCGCCGTCGGCGCCCCCAGGCTGGTCACGTCGCCCGTCCCGCCGCCAACGAGAAGGAACCGGCCGTCCTTGAGACGGATGGTGGAACAGAAACCCCGGGCCACCTTCATGGAGGGCCCAGGGGAAATCTTTCCCGTGGAGGGATCGAAGACTTCCGTGGTCTTGGTCACGAAGGGGACCTTGAGGAAGACGACCCACTTCCAGCTCACCCCTCCCCCCAGGAGGACCTTGCCCCCGGGAAGGGGCAGGGCGAAATGGGCGGCCCTGGGATAGGCCATGTCGGGACCGGCCAGGATCTTCCCCGTCCCGGGATCGAAGAGGTCCGTGCTCTTCACCACCGATCCCAAGGCCTTGAGCTGGCCGTTCATGTCCGAGATCCCGCCGGCCAGGAGAACCTTTCCTCCTGCGAGGAGGGTAGCCGTGTGGATGGAACGCTTGTGGCGCATCCTGGCGGAGAGAGGAAGGAAGCGGCCTGCCTTGGGATCGAAGATCTCCAGGGTGTTCTGGGGGTCGTTGAGCCTGTCCACCCCGCCGGCCAGGAGCACCCGGCCGTCCTTGAGAAAGGCCGCCCCGAAGAGCCCCCTGGCCTGGTTCATGGAAGGACCTTTCTGGAAACTCCTCCCCACGGGGTCGAACCAGAAAGACTCCTTACCCGCCACCAGGGCCAGCATGGCCCCCGTCCCGCCTCCGGCCAGGAGGACTCCCTTCCCGGGGAAGGAAAAAGCCCGGGCATAGATCCTGGGCATGGGCAACCTGGCGGAAAGGGGCTCCCAGGTCCCTCTGGACCACAGGTGCACGCCCCCCAGGGGGGAGAGATCCCCGAAGATCCTGCCTTTGCCGGGCCAGGAAAGGGCCTGGGTCCGGAGGGTGAGTCCCGCCAGGAAAGGGTCCTTCGGAACGGGAAGGGCGAACCCCACGGCCCCGGAGGGGCCGAGAAATCCCAACTGGGTGAGCCACAAGAGATCCGTTCCCAGGGAGAGGACCCGCCTGTCCGAAGGATCCACCCAGGCCAAGGGAATGGGCCCGGGCTTCGCGGAGAAGAAGAGGAGGAACTTCGTGCCCGGAGCTCCCTCCACCCGGACCCGGACCGCTCCTCCCAGGGTCCCGTCCCAGGCCTTTAGATCCAGCTGGGCCGGTGAGGAAGGAGATGCCAGGGCCAGGGCGGCGGCGGCAAGGACCATTCCCACGGAACGTCCCAAGGTGAGAGACAGAAAGGAAAGGGAGGAATTCGACTTGAAAGCAGGCACGGTCACCTCCTGGAACGGACACCGGAAAACGGACACCTTGTTTCACGGGACCCCGGAACCGGAAACCGATACTTCCGGAGCTTCCGGACCGGTCCCCCGTAAGAGGGACGGCTCCCTTTCTTTCCTGGGCCGGGATTTGTTTCAAACCAACCCAAGGAAGGAGGAAGAGGGAACCTCTCCCCCTTGAAAGAAGTGGGGGGCCCGCTACTCTCGGTCACTTTGAAATCCTGGGATTTCCGGTACCTTCCGGGATATCCACTCCCGGTCTTTTCTGTTCTCGAGTCGACACGGGGAAACCCCACCCCTTGCATTCTCAATCCTTTTCTACTTTTCCATGGCACCATCTCCCGATAGTAGATCTGTCCCGATCAGAGCCTCCAAGAGGAATCGGGAGTTTTTTTCCGAGAAATGCGGCCCTAAGAAGGTCCATTTGCCACTAAGATTACAAAAACCCCAAAAGAACCCGGAAGAGAGGACCCCTGGAATGAGACACCTTTTCGCCATTGCCTCGCTGGTGACCCTCTCCCTTTTCGCTCCCACCGCGTCGGCCGGGGATTTCGATTTCCTTTTCATCCACCATTCGGTGGGAAACAACTGGCTCCGTGACGGCCTTCGCGCCGCATTGCAGGATCCCAAGCAGAACCAGCACGTCTTCCGCGTGCACGATGCGACCTACGGGGACACCATCGGGCAGCTCACGGACGTCTGCAACTGGTATCCCAAGTTCCGGGACCAGATGAACCTGATCCGGACCTTCGACTACCATCCCAACCACTACTACACCAAGACGGGAAGGTACAACCGGATCATCATGTTCAAGTCCTGCTTCCCCAACAGCGGAATCAAGTCGACGGGAACCGCACCGGGAAGCCCCACCAACTGCGCCCATACGATCTGGAACCACAAGGCTGCATACCTGGCCTGCGCCAAGATCTTCCAGAAGTATCCCAACACCCTCTTCATCGCCGTAACCGCTCCCCCCCTGAATCCCGCCTCGACCAACAAGGCCGAGGCGGCCCGGGCCAGGGAGTTCCACACCTGGCTGGCCACGACCTGGGTGAGGGACTACCGGACGAGGACGGGTTTGAACAACGTCGCCTGCTTCGACCTCTTCGACGTCCTGGCCAATCCCCCCAGCGATCCCAACGAACCCAACATGCTCCGGAAGGCCTATCGTGCCGGCACGGATTCCCACCCCACCAAGGCGGGGAACCTGGCCGCCACCAAGGCCTTCATCCCCTTCATCAATTCCGTCGTGAACACATGGCTGACCCCCGGAACGGGGGGATGTCCTGGAACGGGAGGCCTGATTCCCAGGCTCCTCGCCCAGGGCCTGCCCAAGATCGGGAACGCCTCCTTCGCCCTCAGCCTGACCCAGGGGAAGGCCGGAGCCCCGGCCCTCCTCGTGGCGGGCTCCAAGAGCGCCTCCGTCGCCCTCGGCGGCGGCTGCGTCCTGAAAGTGGGCTCCCCCCTGATTCCTTTCGCCACCCTCCTGGACACCAAGGGCGGCCTGACCTTGCCCATGCCCATCCCCTCCAACCCTGCCTTGGTGGGCGGGCACGTCTACCTCCAGTTCTTCATCTACGATTCCGCAGGTCCCATCGGCCCGGGCGTTCTTTCCGGGAGCAACGGCCTGGACCTGGGGATCAGGAACTAGGAATTCCTCTCTGCTCCGCCGGAGGCGGAACAGGGTCCCTCGAAGGAGGAGGGAGTTGGGTTGCGCCCCTCTCCCGGGACGTTCTTTTTCCGGAAAAAGAGGAAAACGACGAACATGGCATCGATGAAATCCAAGACGGGGCTCTTCCTCCTCCTGGCCCTCCCGGCCTTCGCCCCAATGGGAATTCGCGCCCAGACGACGATCTACGTGGACGGAATCCACGGCTCCGACGCCAACTCCGGCACCAGCCCCTCGGCGGCGGTGAAGACCCTGGGAAAAGGAGTCTCCCTGGTCTCCACGGGAGGGACGGTCCGTGTCCTTCCGGCCGATTACTCCGAATCGGTGACCATCGCCAAGTCCCTCACCCTCGAAGGGGCCGGCCCCCACGTGACGCGGAACAGCCTCAACTCGGGAACGACCTTCAAGATCCAGGCCCGGGACGTGACCCTGAGGAAGATCGGCCTCTTCGTGGGAGGCAACGCCCAAGGCGACGTCCCCCTGGTCCTGGAAACGGGAGCCACGGGAGCCACCCTGGACGACCTGGTCCTCCGGGGGGGAAGGGTGGGTCTCCAGGTGGGAGCCTGCCCGGACCTCCTCCTGGAGGGGAGCAACCTGGGGGGCGGAGGACAGATCCACGCCGTCCTGGTCAAGGGGGACGCCGACAGGGTCACCATCCGGGGATGCACTTTCTCCAATCTCCGGGGGACGGCCGTCGCGGCCGACCCCGGAACGGGGGCGATCCTGGAGGGCTGGGCCATCCAGGGGTGCACCTTCCTCAACCACCAGCCCCCGGCGGCCTCCCCCGGAGCCTGCCTGGAGATGCCCAGGGTGAAGGGTCTCCACGTGGAGCGGTGCGACTTCTCGGGTTTCCTGGCCACGGCCCTCTCCTTCTCCCTCCCCGGGAGGGCCTCGAGCGGCACCGAACCGCCGCCGACGGACCTGGTGATCCGGGACAACCGGTTCCACCACTCCTTCGGCGGGACCACCTCCGCCGGCAAAGGAGTGATCACCTTCCGGTGGGGCCTTTCCCACCTGGACCTCTCGGGGAACCGCTTCGAACACACCAGGGACGCCTCGGGCGTCTACTTCGAGGCCGCTCCCGGGGCCGCCTGGCAGGTCTTCGAACGGATCCGGATCTTCGGAAACACCTTCGCCGGCCTCTCGGGCAACTACAAGGGGAACACCCCCGGCACCTATGACGCCGACGGCGTGACCATCGAAGGAGCCGGGACGGGCCAATGGGATTTCACCAACATCCTGCGGTCCAACAAGTTCCTTGGAAATGCGGGTTACGGGGTGAGGAACACCGGTTCCGTCCAGGCGGACGCCCGCTGGAACTGGTGGGGCGCCCAGGGAGGCCCCTCGGCACCGGGAGGGGACGGCGTCTCGGGGAAGGTGGACGCCACCTCCCCCCTCTCCTGGCCGGGGACCCTCGCCGTCCGATCCTGGGACCTCGCCGGAAGGCCTGCGGCGGTTCTCCCCGTCGACCTGGACGGAAAGAACGGCCCCGATCTCGTGACAGCCTCCTACGACACCGGGAAGGTCGAGATCCTCCTTTCCGACGGAAAGGGAGGTTTCCTCCCTCCCTCAACCCTGAGCGTGGGCCGGACTCCTTGCCGCCTTGCGGCCGGCGACTTCGACGGCGACGGCGATTCCGACGTGGCCGTGGCCAACACCAACGACGGGACCATATCCATTCTCACGAACACCCGGGGCGCCCTTGCCGTAACGGCCACCCTCAACTGCGGGGTTCCCGTGGTGGCCCTGGCGGCGGGCAAAGTGGGAACGGACTCCAGGGACGACCTGGTGGCCGCCGTCTCCCGCACTCCCTTCCTGGCGGGCAAGGTCCTCTACTTCGACCACGCTTCCGGCACACCCTCGGTGGTGGGCGGACTTTCCGACCCGACCTGCCTTGCCCTGGCCGACATGGACGGCGACGGAGACCTGGATCTCGTCACACTCCAGCTCGGATCTTCCCCCGGGATCTACCTCTCCCCCAACAACTCCGGGGTCCTGGGAGGCACGCCGGCCGGGCCCTTCTCCCTGGGCGTGTCCTCACCCATCCAGGCGGACCTGGTCGTTCGGGACCTGGACCGTGACGGCAACATCGACGTCGTCGCCGGCCTCACCCCCATGATCTCCCTCCCCCTCAAGCCCTCCGAGGTGAGGATCCTCTTCGGCGCAAAAGGTCTCTCTCTCCAGGCGGGAGCGAATTACTACACCGGGACGGGGTTCCTCAAGATCGCCCTGGGAGACACGACGGGCAACGGCTTCGCCGACATCCTCGTGGCGGACCTGGCACGTGGAACCGTAACCGCCCTGGAGGATCTCAATCCCACCCAGCGCACCTTCACCAGGACCTTCCCCTTCTGCCCCTCTGCCGCCCCCCGGGGAATCGCCGCGGCCGACCTGGACGGAGACGGCGGGGACGAAGCCCTGGTTACGAGCTTCGCCACCCAGGACATCTCGGCCTCTTCCTTCACCGCCAGGCCCGATGTGGTGCTCTTCGGAATGGGTTGCCCGGGCGCGAATGGGACCCCGTCGATCGAGGCCAAGGGAAAACCGACCCTGGGAAACCTGGCCTTCCAGGTGGGCCTCAAGTCCGCCCCGGCCTGGTCCGCGGGCATCCTCCTGGCCTCACCCTCCCTGAAAGGAACCCTGGAAGTGGGCCCCTGCCAGGTGGTTCTCCTGGGCCCGGCCGTTCCCGGTTTCGCCGGAACCGGAGCCCAAGGAGAGGCCTACCTTCCCATGCCCATTCCCATGGAGCCGTCCCTGATGGGGGCCACGGCCTACTTCCAGTGGTTCGTCCTGGACAAGAAAGGTCTCCTGGGGCCGGGCTATTACAGCTCCACCCCCGGACTGCGCCTGAAAGTGGGCCGCTAGTCCTTGAAAAGAGAAGCCTCCCCCGGGAGTGTAAGGGCCTGGCGGAAACGAAGAGCCCTGGAACGACCCAGATCAAGGAGGCTTGGAACATGGAAGCTCTGACCCCCCACTTTCCCCGGCCGGCGAACGAGCCGGTCCTGGACTACGCCCCTGGAAGCCCCGAGCGGGCCGCCCTGAAGGCGAAGCTGGAAGAGCTCTACTCCCGGGAGATCGAAATTCCTCTCAGGATCGGGGGGAAGAAGGTCACTACGGGCAACCTGGGCCGCTGCGTCTGTCCCCACGAGCACGGCCACGTCCTGGCCCGGTATCACAAGGCGGGCCCGGAGGAGGTGAAGGCGGCGATCCGGGCCGCCTCCCAGGCCTGGAAGGAGTGGTCCTCCTGGCCCTGGGAAGCCCGGGCGGCCGTCCTCTTGAGAGCGGCCGAGCTCCTGGCCGGGCGCTACAGGATGACCCTGAACGCCGCGACCATGCTGGGCCAGAGCAAGACTCCCAACCAGGCCGAGATCGACTCGGCCTGCGAGCTCATCGACTTCTGGCGCTTCAATCCCTATTACGCCCAGCAGATCCTGGCCGACCAGCCCCTCTCTCCGAGGGGAGAGTGGGACATGGTGGAGCAGCGTCCCCTGGAAGGCTTCATCTTCGCCGTGACCCCCTTCAACTTCACCTCCATCGCCGGAAACCTTCCCACGGCCCCGGCCCTGATGGGGAACACGGTCGTCTGGAAACCGGCCTCCTCGGCGGTCTACTCGGCCCACTTCCTGATGGACCTCCTGGAGGAAGCGGGAATGCCTCCCGGCGTGATCAACATGATCCCCGGCCCCGGAAGCCAGGTGGGACCCGTCGTCCTGGGCGACCCATCCCTGGCGGGGGTCCACTTCACCGGGTCCACGGCCGTCTTCCAGGCCATGTGGAAGACCATCGGGGCCAACATCGCCTCCTACAAGGGTTATCCCAGGATCGTGGGCGAGACGGGGGGGAAGGACTTCGTCTTCGCCCATCCGTCGGCCGACGAAGAGGCCCTGATCACGGCCCTGATCCGGGGCGCCTTCGAGTACCAGGGACAGAAGTGCTCCGCCGTATCGCGGGCCTACATCCCCGACACCCTCTGGAAGAAGATCGAGGCTCCCCTCTTCGACAAGATCCGCTCCTTGAAAATGGGAGACGTGAGGGACTTCACCACCTTCGTGGCGGCCGTGATCGACCAGGCGGCCTTCGAGAACATCAAGGGCTACATCGACTACGCCAGGACGAGCTCCCAGGAGAAGATCCTCCTGGGCGGGGAGTACGACGACTCCAAGGGGTACTTCGTCCAGCCCACGGTGGTCCAGGCCCTGGACCCCAAGAGCAAGCTCATGTCCGAGGAGATCTTCGGGCCCGTGCTCACGGTCTACGTCTACCCGGAGAAGGAATACAGGGAGACCCTGGAGATCTGCGACGGCACCTCCCCCTACGGTCTTACGGGGGCGATCTTCGCCAACGACAGGGGTGCCGTCCTGGAGGCCATGAAGGTCCTCCGCCACGCGGCGGGCAACTTCTACATCAACGACAAGCCCACGGGAGCCGTCGTGGGAAGGCAGCCCTTCGGTGGGAGCCGAGCCTCGGGAACCAACGACAAGGCGGGCTCCTACCTGAATCTCCTCCGGTGGGTCACCCCCAGGACCATCAAGGAGAACTTCAATCCTCCCAGGTCCTACGAGTATCCCTACATGGCGCCCTGACCCGGAAGGAGGGGGGGGAGGAGACCCTCCCCGAAAGAGGAGAGGAAGGCCGGCGGGTCCGCCCGCCGGCCTTCTTCCATCCTAGGAGCGGACATACCTCCCCACGATCAGGTCCAGGCGATCCAGGGTCTCCTTGGGGACCGTGGAGAGATCGGTGAGGATGCACTCCTTCAAGGCATCCGGGCAGGGACAGAGCTTCCGCTCCAGGGGAATCTTGCCCACCGCCTCCTTCACCATGGCACGGGCGGCCTGGACGTTCTCCGTCAGGACCTGGATGATCCCGGCCACGCTCACGTCCTCCTCCTCCTGGTGCCAGCAGTCGTAGTCCGTCACCAGGGCCACCGTGGCGTAACAGAGCTCGGCCTCCCTGGCCAGCTTGGCCTCCTGGAGATTGGTCATGCCGATCACCGAGGCACCAAGGCTCCGGTAGAAGGCCGACTCGGCCCGGGTGGAGAACTGGGGGCCCTCCATGCAGACGTAGGTCCCGCCGCGGTGGACCTTCTTGCCCACCGCCTCGGCGGCGTCGGCCAGGATTCCCGCCAGCTCGGGGCAGACAGGATCGGCGAAGTGAACGTGGGCCACGATTCCCTCGCCGAAGAAGCTGGAGATCCTCCCCCGGGTCCGGTCGAAGAACTGGTCCACGATGACGAAGTCCCCCGGATGGATCTCCTCCTTGAGTGAGCCCACGGCGGAAAGGGCGATCACCCTCTCCACGCCCAGCTTCTTGAAGCCCCAGATGTTGGCCCGGAAGTTCAGTTCCCCCGGGAGGATCCTGTGTCCCCGGCCGTGCCTGGGAAGGAAGACCACTTCCTTCCCCCCGACCCGGCAGACCAGGAAAGAGTCGGAAGGGGCTCCGAAGGGGGTCGCCAGCTCGACCTCTTCCAGAACTTCCACTCCGGGAAGGTCGTAGAGACCGCTCCCGCCGATGACGCCGATCCTGCCTCGTCCCATGAAGTCCTCCTGGCTCCGCCCTCCCGCTCTCCGGCGAAGGGGAATTCTAGAGACCTCACGGCAGGAAGAGGAAGCCCCGGCCGGGGGAGTCAGGCCTTGACGATCTTCTCCCTCCCCTCGGTCACCTCCTTTGTGGCGTTTCTCGTGTCCACCACCAGCCTGGCGTGCTTCACGATGAAGGGCCAGTCGTAGGAGGAATGGTCCGTGCTGATCACCACGGCGTCGTACGAGGCCAGGCTCTCCGGGGTGAGATCCTTGGACTCCATCTTGAAATCGTATTCCCGCATCTTCCAGGTGCGGGGCACGTAGGGATCGTTGTAGTCCACCTGGGCCCCCCTCTTGAGGAGTTCCTCGATGAGCTTGAAGGAGGGACTCTCCCGAACGTCGTCCACGTCCTTCTTGTAGGCCAGGCCCAGAATCAGGATCCGCGAACCCTTCAAGGCCTTCCCCCTCTCGTTGAGGGCCTCCATGAGCCGGTGGATCACGTAGAGGGGCATGCCGACGTTCACCTCTCCCGCCAGCTCGATGAACCTCGTGGGCATACCGTATTCCCGGGCCTTCCAGGTGAGGTAGAAGGGATCGATGGGGATGCAGTGTCCCCCCAGCCCCGGTCCTGGATAGAAGGGCATGAAACCGAAGGGCTTGGTGGAGGCCGCCCGGATCACCTCCCAGACGTCGATACCCATCCGGTCGAAGAGCATCTTCATCTCGTTCACCAGGGCGATGTTCACGCACCGGAAGGTGTTCTCCAGGATCTTGGAGGACTCGGCAGCCTCGGCCGAGGAGACGGGGACGACCTGGTCGATGGCGAGCTTGTAGCAGGCCTCGGCGGCCCTCGACGAGAGGGGCTCGCACCCCCCGACGACCTTGGGGATGGTCCGGGTGTTGTGGGTCTTCCTCCCCGGGTCCTCCCTCTCGGGGGAGTAGGCCAGGAAGAAGTCCTTTCCCAGCCGAAGGCCCGACTCCTCCAGGATGGGAAGGATCACCTCCCTGGTCGTACCCGGGTAGGTCGTGGACTCAAGGACCACGAGTTGCCCCCGCCTCAACCGGGGGGCGATCTCCTTCGCCGTCCCTTCCACGAAGGAAAGGTCCGGCTCGCGCATCTTCGTGAGCGGCGTGGGGACGCAGATCAGGAGGGCATCGGGCTCCCCCAGGCGGTCCATGTCCGCCGTGGCCTGGAACATGCCCGAATCGACCATCTCCTTCACCCGGGAAGAGGGGATGTGGCCGATATAGCTCTCCCCCGAGGAGAGCTTCTCCACCTTGGCCGGATCCACGTCGAAGCCCAGGACCCGGGCCCCGCCCTGGACGAAGACCTCCGCCAAGGGAAGGCCCACATAGCCAAGCCCGATGATTCCCACCAGGGCCCGTCGGTCCTGGAACTTCTGGAGGAACTCCTGGAGCAACGCTTCACCTGGTTCCGGCATCTTGAATTCTCCTGGAATGAAACTTCCGGTAACGAAGAGGGAGGGGAAAGTTTCCTCCCTCTTCCGGCCCCCATCAACCAGGGACCTACGAATTCCGGGAAGGAGCCTGCCCCGGCTCAGCCCTCTTCCGGGAAAGACGGACCTGGAAGGTCGTGCCCTCCTCCCGGCCGGAGCGAAAGGAAAGGTCCCCGCCGAGGAAATTCTCCACGAAGAGCTTGGCCTCGTAGGTCCCCGTCCCCCGGTCCTCCCCCTTGGAGGAGAACCCCCGGCGGAACACCTGGGCCTGGACCTCCCGGGACATCTCACCCGGGTTGTGGATGGAGAAGACCACCTCCCGGCCGTCCTCCCGAACCGCCAGGACCACCTCCCCCCCCTGGGGCCGGGCTTCCAGGGCATTCCGTGCCAGGTCGAAGAGGGCTCTCTCCAGGAGGACCGGGTCGGTGACCAAGGAGATCTCCTCACCTCCCCCCTCGAGCCGGATCCGCCCGCCGGCCCCGGGGTAACGTCGCTCCAGCCTCTCCCGTACCTCCTCCAGGACCTCACCCGCCCGGACCTCCTCCAGGTGGAGGTCCAACCCGCCCCTCTCGGCGAGGGAGAGGTTCCTCCAGGCCAGGATCTCCCCTTCCAGTTCCTCCGCTTCCTCCCGGAGCCTCCGGGCCGCTTCCTCCACTTCCGCCGGCAGCCCCGAAGGGCACGCCAGTTCACCCGCCCTTTCCCGGAGAGATGCGGCCTTCTCCAGGATTTCCCCGAAGAAGACACGCTCCAGGGTCTTCCTCCTGGCCTCCCCGCTGATATCCTGGATCGAGAAAATCACGAAGCGCTCCCCCTCCCAGGTGAAGGGGCTTCCCCAGACCCGGAGGTTCAGAGCTTCCAGGCCATTTCCTTCATCCCTCAGGATCCGGCACTCCTCGCTCCACTCTCCGCCTTCCAGGCTCTCCAGGATCGTCCTCAAGGCCCCGCATCGCAGGCAGAATTCGCTGGTCCCGCAACCCCACGAAGTCTCTTCCGAGTGGACACACCCCAGGATCTCTCCGGGACGGAGGCCCAGAAAGTCCTCCCCCTCGGGCCCGAAGGCCTTCCGGAAGGCCTGGTTGGCGAAGACGATCTGCCTGTGTTCGTTCAGGACCGTGAGGTAGCCCGGGAAACTGTCCATGAAGGCCTTGAAGAAGGGAAGGACCTGGAGGGCCCTGGCCTGGCGGGCCACCATCTCCCTGGATCCCCTCTCCCTGGAAACCCCCCGTTGCATTCCGGAAATCGACTTCAAGCCTTCCAACCTTTCTCCCCGGCCGGCGCAGATTCGCGACGAAGGGACACTGTTTCTTTCGGTAAGAAGAGAGGCTCAACTTCCCCCACCTTTTTCCCCACCTTTCCTCAGGGCCTCTCAAGCCCGTCCCGGGAATACCGTTAAAACAACAAGAGGTGACCACCGTAGTTGGAAGAGGATGGGACCAGAGAGGGGTGGAACGGTGGTGATCACTCATCGCGTGAGAGTTTTCGTATTTGCCGGGGATCCAAGCGGTTACAGGCATTTCCTGGTCCGCCCGAGACCCCGGGCGGAGTGGTCCTGGGGCCCCCTGGCCGGAGCGATCCGGTACGAAGAACAGTTCCACCAGGCCATCCGGAGGCAGGTCAGGGAACGGCTCGGCCTGGAGGAGGGGGCCATTCTCGATCTGGAACATCACCCTACGGAGATGGCCGGTGACATCACCTGGGTGGACTGGGACTTCGGCTACGGCCTGCCCGTCTCAAGGGAGGCCCTCCCCGAGCCCCTGGAAGGAGGACCCGACGCCCCGGACTGGACTTGGGCCACCCTGGGGGAAGCCCTCAAGCTGGACCTTCCCAGGTCGGTCCAGGAGGCCCTGATCCAACTGGAACTCCTCCTCCACTCCCCTGCATGAAGGACCGCCCCCCTTCTCCCGGCGGGCCGGGGGAAAGGGCGGGCCGGAGAGGAAGGAGAGGCCCGGGAGGTCATTTCCTCTCCAGGGCCTTCCTGTAGAGCAAGAGCCTTTTGCGTAGATCCGCACTTCCCGGCATGAGCCCCAGGGCCTTCTCCTGGACGGCAAGAGCGCGGGCGGGACGGCCGTTCTTGAAGAGGGCCAGGGCCAAGGTATCCAGGATGCTTCCCTCTCCCCCGCCTCCCATGCGCACGGCCTTCTCGGCCAGCTCCAGGGCCAGGCGGAGATTCTCCCGATCTCCCGACAGGCCCTTCTCCGTGAGGAGGATCCAGGCCGCTTCGTTGAGGAAGCCCGGATCCTCTCCGTAGTAACGGAGCGCCTCCCGGAGGACATCCAGGGCCCCCCGGGGATCCTTCTTCAGCTTGGAGGCGAAGAGCTTCCTGTACTGGCCCAAGGGCATGTAGCCCTTCCGGAGTTCCCCGATCTTCCTGGCGGCCTCCAGCTTTCCCAGGCTCCGGCTCTGGAAGACCACAACGACCTCCGCCCGGGGGTCCTTGGCGAAAGAGGGGGGCACCCGCCTCGAGGCCCCGCAGAGCCCGCCTCAACCGTATTCCAGGTTGGAGAGGAAACGGCGTCTCTCACCCGACCGGAGGTAGGCCTTGATCGTGGATCTGCCGCCCCCGCGTTCGAAGACCTCCGCCTGGAGCTTGAGCCCCGATGGACTCACCAGGTGGACGGCCGAGATTTCCAGGCGTTCCCCTTTCTTCCCCCACACAATCCCATCGAAGTCCAGCCTGTAGGGGGGGCCGGGATCCAGGAAGAAGGAATCTTTCCCGAGGTCCACCCGGATCTGGCCGGCCCAGGTCGGCCCGCGGAGGATGGAAACATCCGGACGGCGTAAAGAGCTCCCGGGCTTCCTCTTCCAGCTCAGGCTGACGGAAAAGTCCTGGATCCAATACTTCCCCGCCGGCATGGGGAAAGTGCCCGGGCCCGGAATGCGAAAATAGAAGTCCCTGGCCGGATCGGCCAGGAGGAGGTCCATCTTCGCCCTGTCTCCTTTCCCTCCCCCCACCCGGAGAGAGACGGTCCTTCCCGGAAAGGGAAGAATCCTGGGATCCTCTCCCTCCTTCCGGGGGAGGAGGAAGTAGAGCCTTTCCCCCAGTCGGATCACATGGGAGAGGGGTTGGGACCGCAAATAGAGCATGGAGGAAACGAAGTCCCGCCCGACGCCCCCGGCTCTCTTCCCGCCCCCCGGGATCTTCACCACCCCGACCCGGTCCACCCCGAACCGGAAAAACCGGCCGTCCATGTCGTTGTCCAGGAAGTAGACCAGGAAAGACCCCCATCTCGCCCGCAAGGCCGTCAGGGAACGAAGGGCGAAATATTCGCTCCCGATGGAAGAAAAGCGGACCGAGTAAGGGTATTCCTTCCCACGGAACTCGAAGCTTCCCTTCAGGACCGCCCCGTCCGCAAGAGGTTTGCCGTCCCCCGGATCCACCCGGCCGTTCCCGTTCCGGTCCAGGTAGATGCATCCGTCCTTTCCCAGAAAGGTCACCTCGCCGGAAATCTTGCCGAAATCCCAGACAGCCTTCCCTCCGACCAGGGAGACCGTCTGGTAGGAAGAGGCAACGGCTCCCCCCAGTTGAACCACCTCGAGAAGAAGCACTCCTCCCCGCCGCCCGGGGCCATCGGCCCCGTCCCGGCCGAAGGCTTCCGGCCTCGTGGAAACCGCCGCCGCGCAAACGAGCAGGATGGATACCGCCTGACGGGAAAAGAGCCTCATCCCCGTGGCCTCCTCTTCCGGGAAAGGAAATCGTCCGCGAAGAGAATAGGGGGAAGGCCCCGGCCTGGGAACCCCCTTGGGGAGAATTCCCGGGGGAGAGGGGAAGCCCCCCCGAAGAAAACCCGAACCGGAAACAGGAGAAAAAAGAGCCGTTTCCCCTCCCCGGCGCGCCCCGGGGAAAAAAAAGAAGGCCCTCCGGTTTCGAGCCGGAGGGCCTTTCGAGGATGGTCGGGGCGACTGGATTTGAACCAGCGACCTCTTGAACCCCATTCAAGCGCGCTAGCCAAGCTGCGCCACGCCCCGGTCCAAGGTCCTTCCCTGGGGGAAGGAAGGGCAATCTATAGCTTTTCCCGCCCCCTTTGTAAACAGCCTACCAGGGTTCCTCGGGACGAGGGGCCCTGAGCATGAGGCGCCTCACCTCCTCTCCCGGGGGCTTGCCCAGGAAGAGGACCCTGTAGACCCCTTCCGTGATGGGCAACTCGACCCCCAAGGCCCGGGCCTTCTCCCGGACGGCCCGGGTGGTCCAGATTCCTTCGGCCACCATCTCCATGGAGTTGAGGATGAGTTCCAGGCTCTCCCCCTTTCCCAGCCTCTCCCCGACGGCCCGGTTCCTACCGTGGGGAGAGACGCAGGTCGTGACCAGGTCCCCGAGCCCTGAAAGCCCGTAGAAGGTCTCAAGCCTGGCCCCCAGGGCCGCCCCGAAGCGGGCCATCTCGGCCAGCCCCCGGGCCATGAGGGCCGACTTGGCGTTGTCCCCCAGGCCCAGGCCGTCACAGATCCCCGCAGCGATGGCCACGATGTTCTTCAAGGCTCCCCCGAGTTCCACACCCAGAGGATCCTGGGAGGTGTAGACCCGGAAGTGGTCGCTGGAAAAGGTCTCCTGGACCCCTTTGGCAGCCCCCTGGTCCCGGGAGGCGGCCACGACCGAGGCGGGAAGGCCTCGAGCCACCTCTTCGGCGTGGCTGGGACCGGAGAGGACCACCAGGGGGCCGGGAGGCTCCAGGACCTCCTGGATCACCTGGGAGGGGAGGAGCCCTGTACCCTCTTCGAGTCCTTTGGAGCCGGAGACCAGGGGCACACCGGGGAGGAGGAAGGGCCGAAACCTGGGAAGGCAGGCCCGGAGGAACTGGGTGGGAACGGCAGAGACCACGAGTTCCGCCTCGGCCAGGCACGACTCGGGGTCCGAGCCGAAGGAGACCTGGTCGGGAAGAGCCACGTGGGGGAGAAATTTCGGGTTGGCCCGGGTCCGCTGGACCCTGGCCGTGTAGGCCGGATCCACCCCCCAGACCCGGACGAAGAAACCTTTTTCCGCCAAGAGCAGGGCCAGGGCAGTGCCCCAACCGCCGTCTCCGAGAACCGCCGCGAAACGCTTCACCGGGATTCCGCCTCCTTCTTGGTCCAAGGGAAAGAGACCTTCCTCTCCTTCCCCTGGAGGATCCGCCCCAGGTTGGAACGGTGACGGTAGAGGATGAAAAGCCCAAGGACCGCAAGGAACAGGAACTCTCCCCAGTTCCGGCCCCCTCCTTCGGGGAGGAGGAGCCAGAGAAAGGGCAAGGACAAGCCCATGGTGATGGAGCCCAGGGAGACCATGCGGGAGAGGAGGAGGACCAGGAAGAAGAGGACCAGCCCCAAGAGGAGGATCCGCCAATCCAGGACCAGGAGGACACCGCAAGTAGTGGCTACCCCCTTCCCTCCCTGGAAGCGAAGCCAGGGAGAGTAGCAATGGCCGGCGATCACCGAGACCCCCCCGAGGAAGAAGAGGGCCCCGGGGACCCAATCCATCCCAGGCGGCGGCCCGGGGAGAAGCTTCAAGGGCACCAGCACGGCCAGGGCCTTGGAGAGGTCCAGGAGGTAGACCCAAAGGAAGAGGGCCAGCCCCTTCTTTCCGCCTCCCATGGCCCGGGCGGCATTGGTGGCCCCGGTGTTCCCCGACCCGACGGTCCGAAGGTCGATGCCTTTGAGCCACCGTACCCAGAGGACTCCCCAGGGGATCCCCCCTACAGCCCAACCCAAGAGGGGGACGGTGAAAAGGAGGACCCAACAAAGGGCGGGGGAAAGGCTGGAGGATCCTGGTGGAAGAGCCATGGAGGCATGCTAAGATCCCCCTCCCCAAGGGGCAAACAGGGAAAGGAGAGCCCTCCTTCGGCCGGGTTCTCCCGGTGGGAAAAAAGGGCCAAAAAAAATTTTTCCCGCCTTGACTCCACAGCCGTAGGGGGTATGATTCTCACGTGACGGTTGGGGGTGGAGACCCCCGAGACAAAAGGCGAGAGAGAACGAGATCTTTAAAAGATTGTGCCGGGGGTTGTCCGACGCGGACGTAAAAACCTAAAACTTGACTCTCCTTCTTCCCCTTTTCCCGAAGTTACCCCCCGGCACTCTTATTCCCGAGAGGGGCGGCACCAGCCGCCCCTCTTTTTTTTTCTCCCCGCCTTCCGGCGCCCCCCATCCCATTCCGGGGCACATCCTCCCCGATTCGACCCCACCATCCTCCTCTCCCCCACCCAGGACCCGGGCCATTCGTAACCGGGGGGTTTGCAAGGAACTATGAAAGTCGTAGAATTCACCAGTCGACCTGCTTCCTGCAGGAGGAGCTTGTATGCGTAAACCCACGGTTCGCGACCTGCCCCGTGCCCTCAGGGAGGCCATCCTGGAGGCCTTGCCCTCCTTGACGGGCCGGGAATCGGACACCCTGGTCCGCCTTCTCCGCCCCAGGGACGGGTTCTTCCACAGGAGTGACAAGCTCCGGGACGAGAAGCGCCCTGTCCTGGCCTTCTCCACGGTCAAGTGGGAGCTGGACACCCCTTCGGGCGCCCTCCGGCTCAATCCACTGGAGCCCGTCCTCCTCGAACCCGGCGCCGGCCGGCGGGGCTTCCTGAAACTTGTCGTCGGGACGGCCGCCGCCGCCCTCGTGGGAATCCCTCTGCTCCTCCAGACGAGGAAGGTCGAGGCCTCCACCTACCTCAGGCAATTCGCCCAGGCCGCCACCCATGCGGAAAGGGCCAAGGTCCTGAACGATCTCTACGGCTCCCGGACCCGCCAGGCCCGCCAGCTCTACGTCCAGATCCTCCTGACCCCTTGGCCCTCGTCGGAGTCCAAGATGGTCAAAGGAGCCCTGGCGGGGCTGGAGGTGGCCGGGGACCAGTATCTCTACACCCTGGCTTGTTACTACGTGCTCTACGCAAGGCCGGAATGGCCCTTGAAGAAGGAAGCTGTAAGGAGGCTGGCCAAGCTCAAGGACCCCTTGATCCGTGACAACTTGAAGCTTCTCCAGAAGCAGGACCCCCAGCTCTACCAGGAGTGCATCAAGCTCCTTCTGCGGTAGGAGGGATTTTCTTGGGTTCCATCCGGATTCTTTCCCAGCCGATACACGAGGGCAGCCCCTGCCGGATCGAGGTCAAGGGGAACAAGCCCGTGGAAGTCTCCATCGCCGTGAGCGGCCGGCTGGTTGCGAAGCTGATGGTTACCCCCCCGATCACGATCAAGTTCAAGCTTCCCGTCGATTGCGCAGGAAAGACCCTCAGGGTCTCCATTCCCGACGACTTCGACACGGCCTTCATCCTCCCCCCCTAGGCCGACCACGCCCGGCATCCTTCCTTCCGGCCCGGGCCGCCCCTCCTTCACCGGCGGAACTCAGGGCAGGACCCGCATCTCCTCCGGCCGGAGGACGAAGGCCGCCATCATGGTGTCCCCGCTCCAGGCGGGCCCGACATGCAAGGTCCCCCGAACCAGAACGGCCGCAAATGGCCCCGGCATCGAATCCCCTTCCCGGAATTCCACGAGGATCCGCTCCCCCGGCGGGGGGATCCTTCCCCGCCGCAAAGGGAAGAGATCGGGAACGAGGAAACAAGGCCCTTTGCTCCCTGCCCGGAGGAGGAACCCCGGGAGGAAGACCTTCCTGCCGGCACGGAAACCGGGGCGCCCGGCCACGTCCCTCCCACCCCGGAGGGGAGGAAGGGGGGGAAGAGTCTCCCACCGGAGGACCTCCCCCGCCTTTCCCGCCGGCGCAAGCCGGGAGGCCTCACGAGCCAGCAAGGCCTCGCGGGAGAGGACCCACTCTTGCGGAAGGGTCTCGAGGTCTTTCCTGAGCCTGCCGAACCAGGCCACTGGGTCCCAGGCCCTTTCCTTCTCCTTCCAGCCCGGAGGCCTCAGGGAAGGCCAGGGGTAGGAGGGGAGGAGTCGAAGGAAGTCCGCCCTTTCGCAGGGGAGCCTTTCCCCCCTCCCCCCCCGATCGCAAGGCCTCCGCTCTCCCGGCCTCCCCGGACAGGCAGGCCTGCCCGGAAGGGAAGGAGGTCCTTCTTTCCGGCCCCCTTTGCGGGCGTCCTCTTTCCGCTTCTCCCTCCTCTTCCCAGGGGAGGAGGGATCCTCTTCCCGGGGCACAGGTCTCTTCCTGGCCTTGGGACCGATCTCCCAGGTCCTCTTGGTACAGCCCCACCCCAGGCCCGCCTCGAGCAGCAAGAGGGCCGCCAGGGCCCAGAGCCCCCAGTGAGATCCGTCCACCCCTTTCCCCATGCTCTCTCTATCGGCACGCCCCTGGAGCCGCCTTTCCCGGGATGGTCACAGAAGGCCCCCGGCGAAGGAGAGTTCCTTCACCACCCCCTCCAGGATCTCTTCCTCTCCTCGAACCCAGGGAAGGACCTTCCAGGTGTAGGTCTCCACCTCCAGGACGGAAGGAAGGAGCTCTCTCTCGGCCAGGAGGTCCGGAAGGACCTTGGGTCCCGTCCCGGCCAAGGGCCCCTCGCCCTCCCAGAAGATGGGAAGGTGGAAATGGACCCGCCAAAAGGCCGCCTCCTCCCCACCCTCTCCGGCCAGGGCCTGGGGAAGATCGGGGAAGAAGGCCTTCCGGCCGCCCCGGCGATCCCACCAGGTGGTCTGGTGGAGATAACAGGGTTCGGCGAAGGCCTCCAGGGCCTCCCGCCAGCCCCGTTTCCCGGGAAAGACCTCCAGGGCGCTGGAGAGCTGGATCTTCCCCACCCGGATTCCCTCCCGGGAGAAGCTCCTCAAGGCCTCCAGGGGATCCTCCCCCATGACGGCGCAATGGCAGGCGTCCAAGCAGACACCGATCCGCCTCCGGCAGACATCCTCCAGCCCCCGCCTGCGGGCCGCAGGAAGGAGGATCTGCAGGAACCAGTCGAGAAAGTCTTCCGTCCTTTCCAGGAGGCACCCGGGTTCAGGCTCCAGGGAGAGGACCAGGTCGGCCCCCCTCTTCCCGCCCGCCTCCTCGGCCGCCCGGGCCGCCTCCAAGAGGTTCGCCGTTGCCTCCCCCACCAGGCCCCTCTCCTCCTCCCCGGGGAGAAGAAAACCCAGGGGAAGGGTACTCACGGGAAGAACCCCCTCGCCGGGGCCCAGGGCGGCCGCCACTTCGAGGACCTCCACCGTATAGACGAGGCGGTCCTTCTCCGCCCAGGAAGGAAGATAGACCTTCTCCTTCACTCCCGGGCCGTGAAAGCGGCCCATGGGAAAGGCATTCACCGTGGCCAGGAAGAGGCCCCGCCGGGCAAGGCCTTCGGCCAGTGCCTCCACGGCGCCGGGCGACCGGGCCAGAAGACCCGCCGGCTCGGCGGGAAGCCAGAGGCCGAGCCCCAGGGGATCCCTCCCCCCAAGGGCCTCCCGGACGGCCGAGGCCTGGCCCTGGAGGAACCTTTCCAGCGCCTCCAGGTCCGCCGCAGGCTGGAGATTGGCGCACCAGGTGAGGGTCCTCACGGGCACCTTGGAGCCTTTCCTTCCTCCCTCCCCCCTCCCGGGGGAAGGAGCTCCAGGACCACCAGGAGGGGCCTGTGGTCCGAGGCCAGGGCTTCCTCCAGCACCTGGGCGTGAAGGACCTTCCAGCGGGAGGCAGGCCGGAAGAGGACGTAATCGATCTTCCGGGAGGGTTTGTCCGCCGGGAAAGTGGGCCCCGCCCCCAGGGCGGCAGGAGTCCACTCCCGGAAGAACTCCTTCATCGTGGGCCCGCCGGAAAGGGCGTTCATGTCCCCCGCCAGGATCATGGGCGTATCGCCGTAATGCTTCACGATCCTGTTGATCTCCTTCGCCTGGGCCAGACGCTGGGCTTCCGAGAGGTGATCCAGGTGGGTTCCGAAGAAGAGGATCTCCGGCCCGTCCTTCCAGGGGCGGACTCGTCCCTCCAGCAAGGCCCTGGGTTCGTACCCTTTCGCCGCCGGAAGGTGATGGACCTCGATCGCCAGGAGAGGTTTCCGGGAGAGGAGGCCTTCTCCGTATTCTCCTCCGTGCTGATTCATGGCCTTTCCGAAGGCCCCGAAGAAACCCGCCTTCTCCGCAAGGAAACGGACCTCGTCCAGGCCCTTGGAACGTCTCGTTCCCTGGTCCACCTCCTGCAAGGCGACCAGGTCGGGAGAGGCCTTTCCGATCGCTTCGGCGAGCCTATCCAGGTCCCATTTCCCGTCCATCCCCAGGCCGTGGCGGATGTTGTACGAAAGGACCCGGAGCCGGAAAGACTTCCCCGGGCGCGGGGTTCCGCAACCTCCCAGAGGGAAGACCGCCAGGAAAAGAAGGAAGGCTCCGAGGGTCGACCTGAAGAGTCTGTTCATGGTTTCGATCTTTCCGTTTTTTCCCCGCCCGGCGGGGCGGGTCCGAAAAAAAACAGCCCCAGCCGGAGTCCGGCCGGGGCTTCGTCTGGAGCGGGTGATGGGAGTCGAACCCACGACAATCACGTTGGCAACGTGATGCTCTACCACTGAGCTACACCCGCCTGCGAGGGAGGAACCTTAAGAAAGGGACGCCTCCTTTGTCAAGGGCCCTTCCGGGGGGTGTCTCCCGGGAAGAAGAAGGTAGAATGTAGCCTTCCCGGGCCCAGGCACACCGGACGGTTTTCCATGGATTTCCAGAGCGTCCCCCAATTGATCCTTCAGGCCTGCCGGGCCTTCCCGGAAAGGATCGCCTTTCCCAGGGCCACCGCCTGGGAGGAGTCCCCCTGGACCTTCCGGGACCTGGAGAGGAAGGTCCGGGCCGTGGGCACCGCTCTGTGGGCCAGGGGAGTCCGGCCGGGCCACAGGGCGGCCCTCCTCTCGGGGAGCCGGCGATGCTGGTTCGTAGCCGACCTGGCCCTTACTGCCCTCGGAGCGGCCGACGTTCCCCGAGGGGCCGACACGACCCATCCCGAGCTCCGGGCCCTCCTGGAGCACTCCCGTCCCCAGTGGGCCTTCGTGGAGAGCCCGGGCCTGGCGGCCTTTCTCCAGGAGGAGAGGGCCTCGATCCCCGAGCTGGAGGAGATCTTCCTCCTCGAGCCCGCGCCGGACTCCCCCTACCCGGACCTGGAGACCCTGGCCAGGGAAGGAGAGGCCCTCCTGGAAAAGGGAGACCGCTCCTTCCAGGATGCCCTGGAGAAGGGGAGTCCCGATCGGATCCTCACTCTCGTATACACGTCGGGTACCACGGGCGATCCCCGGGGGGTGATGCTCTCCCACGCAAACGTCCTCTCCAACATCCTGCGTATTCCCGAGATCCTGGATCTCCGCCCGGGGGAGATCTGCCTCTCTCTCCTCCCCACGTGGCACATGTTCGAGCGGACCGTGGACTACTACGTCCTCTCGAGGGGGGGAGGGGTCTGTTTCACCGACAAGAGGCGCTTCAAGAAAGACCTCCTGAAAGTAAGACCCACCCTCATGGCCTCCGTCCCCAGGGTCTGGGAGAACCTCTACGACGCCGTGGTGGACAAGCTGGATGCCCTGGAAGGGTGGCGGGGCAGGACGGCCCGGGCCCTGGCCCGGGCGGCGGCCCGGACCGCCCGGGGCGAGGCGGGCCTCCTGGAAAAGATCTTCTGGGCCTTCCTGGGCAGGGGCATGAGGAAGAAGACCCGCCTCGCCCTGGGCGGGAGGCTCCACTGCGCCGTGTCCGGCGGGGGTAGCCTGGCGCCCCATGTGGACGCCTTCCTGGTGGGAGCCGGCGTTCCCTTGCTCAACGGCTACGGCCTCACCGAGGCCTCGACGGTCCTCACCTGCCGACGCCTCGACTCCAACAAGCCTTTCGGCGTGGGATTCCCCCTGAGCGACACGGAGATCCAGATCCGGGACGAAGAAGGCCGCCCGCTTCCGCCGGGCCGTAAGGGCAGGATCTTCGCCAGGGGCCCCCAGGTGATGCAAGGCTACTACCGCAATCCCGAGGCCACCCGGCGGGTCCTATCCCGGGACGGCTGGCTCGACACGGGAGACCTGGGGGTCCTCCATCCCGACGGGTCCCTGGAGATCACGGGCCGGGCCAAGGAGACCATCGTCCTGGCCGGCGGGGAGAACGTGGAACCCGCCCCCCTGGAGGCGGTCCTCACCAGTTCCCCCCTGATCTCCCAGGCCATGATCGTCGGGCAGGACCAGCGCCGCCTCGGCGCCCTCCTGGTCCCCGACCTGGACCGGCTGACCCGGGAGATCCCTCCCGACAAGTGGAAGGTGGAGGGCGGGGTCCACACGTCCCGGGAGGTGCGGGATCTCTTCGCCGGGGAACTCCGGAAGCTCTGCACCAGCGAGAACGGGTTCCGGCCCTTCGAGAGGATCGGCCCCTTCCTCGTGCTGGCCCGGCCCTTCACCCCCGAGAACGGCCTCCTCACTCCCACCCTCAAGGTCAGGCGCCTCAAGGTCATGGAGAAATACGGCCCACTGATCGAAGAGATGTTCCACGCCAAGGCGGGAGTCCCGGCGGGCCGCTGACTCAAGGCAGGAGGAGGCGGAGCCCTCCGCCGGTGGACAGGGAGGAGAGGCGGAGGCGGGCCGTGAGTTCCCCGGCCTCCCGGACCGCCTCCCGGATCCCCCTTCCCCGGGAGAGGAATCCCGCCAAGGCCGAGGAGAAGGCGCATCCTGTTCCGTGGACCTCTCCCAGGGGATCCCTGGGCCGCCGGAAGGCCAGGACCTCCCCCCCAGGAAGGAAGAGCCGGTCCTCCACCTCCTCCCGGCCCTCCCCGTGCCCCCCCTTCAGGACCAGGGCCGACGCCCCTCTCCGGAGCAAATATTCCGCCCCACCGGTTACGTCCTTCCTTCCCGAAAGG
>Ga0256914_1000708_pt1 | contig 32296 bp, 33 predicted proteins | sample HulkmetaG_FD_191571 | JGI IMG/M metagenome (GOLD analysis project Ga0256914, IMG submission 191571) | Hydrothermal chimney microbial communities from Main Endeavour vent field at the Juan de Fuca Ridge, Pacific Ocean - Hulk | ecosystem: Environmental > Aquatic > Marine > Hydrothermal vents ... | reverse complement strand
GCCAACTCCCAGGCGGTGAACAGGCCGGCGATGCCGCCGCCGACGATGACGTTGGAAAGGAGTTCCATGTCGGAGAATTCCTACAGAGATGCCAGAAATGTCCTCTATCCGTATATCGAACCCGGCTTTAGATTATGCCACTGGTACCGGACATTCATGGACGAATGGAGGACTCGGTATGCGCAAGGAAGTGGGAACCACTTTGCTCGAGGTTCTGGTGACGGCTGCTTTGGCTGTAATCACGGTGACCGTTGCAGTGCCGTCTTTTAATCATCAATTACGCCAGGCCCGGGCCAGAGCGGAAGTCAATGCGCTCGTCGAAGTATTGGCCCTTGCGCGCATGCAAGCCGTCAAGCACAACCAAGTGGTGACACTGTGCCGAAGTGCCGATGGTGCCGATTGTGAAGGCGAATGGAGTCAAGGTTGGATGCTCTTCGAGGATACCAACCGCAATGGCAGAAGGGACGGGACCGAAACCGTGCTGGCCGTGGGCCGCCCGGGAAACGGCTATCGCCTGCGGTTGGCGGCTTTCGGCTCACCGAATCACATGAGATTCAGCCCGGTGGGCTTCACCCTGGCGGGAAACGGCACCTTCCGACTGTGCCCCGAAGACGGCAATGCACGCTATGCGCGGGCGGTGATCGTCAACAAGGCGGGACGAGCCCGCGCCTCTATGGATCGGGACGGAGATGGCGTGCATGAAGACGCGAAAGGAAAGCCGCTCACTTGCCAATGATTCATTAAAGAGCTTGCCCGTACCAATTGTGGTCCGAACAGGAAGGAGGGTGGCGAAACGCAGGGCTACCAACAGTTGGTGGCGGCAGCCGTTTTGGCGCCAAGATGGTTGATGGTCATGGTGCCGCAATGGTCTCCCGCCTGGCCTCCGGTGGGAACAGCTTGGATCGTAAAAGCAGTTGCCGTTGGATCTCCCGAAAAACTGAATGTATAGAAGCTATTCAATTCTTGGCGGCAATCAACATTGGGCAGCACGATAACTTTGTCGTCCTTGTCTTTGTCATACCTCATATTGGTAGTATAAAAGCGTTCCATGTACTGTGCCAGTTCCATAAGGCAGGCCTGGGCCGTTCCCCTGCGGCTCTTGCGCACCTGCTCCGTGTAGCTGGGGTAGGCGATCATGGCCAGGATGGCGATGACCGCCGCCACCACCATGATCTCTATCAACGTGAATCCGCGCATATCGTCGACTCCATTGCTTTGACGTTTACTGTTCTAAAATGATTTCCCGCCACATTATTCTACCGTAGAGAGCAGTCCCAAGGTTGATCTTGATGCTGGCGATATTGCCTGACGAGCCACCGACAACGATACGATCACCAACTAGGACGGGTTCGCTGGGCATTCCAATTTTTGGATCCACGGAGCCAACTACCTCGTCATTCAGCATATCCTCTTCATCAAACTCATTGTCACTATTCAAGTCGAATATAACGCTGGTTAGGCTTGCGCCGGTAAAGGGATTGACTGCATTCAAATAGCCTATTCCGCCTGGCAGGCAAGGGTCAGATTTCGGCATTATACTAGACACGAATAATGTAGGCTCAACAAGATTATAATATTTAGATTTGGTGACTATACGTTCTCCGGCAGGTAAATCGATATACCATCCTTTTTTGTCTTTCATGTCCTGAAAAGATGCTTTTTCAAACGATCTAACCTGGTGTCCCGATACGGTGCCCGTGGACTCGATTTTTCGTTCCATTAAGTCGTCTCGATCTATTGGTTCGTTGTCATCGATTACGCCATACCAGGACTGAATTTGAGTGTCCATCGGATCCGTCGAAAAAATATAACTTCCAGTTCCCCAGAACAGAAATAGCTTGTAAAAGTTTGGGTCAGAAAGCTCATAGTTCACTGCCAGAGAAATGGGGCTCGTGATTGGCTGTCTGTTCCCATCCGGGTCAGTGGAGATGAATAAGGGCTCCGGGGCGGAGTCAGACCCGTAAGCCACTTTCCATGACGAAGGGTTGCTTGAGCTTATGTCGAACTTCCAGACGTTTCCTTTTAAGTCCCCCGCATAAACGAAATCTATGTCCCCGTCCCCGTCTTTGTCATAGAGGGCAGGCTGGGATAAGCCGTTGTCGCCGGCTGCATGAGTATCTAATTTAGAGATGATGGATCCGTCCCCAAGATCAAAAATATATAGCACGGCTTTTCCGCTGTTACTGTTATAGCCGTTGCCTGTGACTACGCCAAGTTTTCCGTTGTTCAATTTGGCAATAATGGGGCTTCCCAAGATAAATCCTAAATCGTCGTCGGGGCCAAAATAGTCCCATCCGCCACTAAACGCGCTTCTGTTTGTCACGTCCGTAGAGAACAGTCCCTTGCCGCCTCTTCCCAAGGTGGCGACGAGTATATTTTTGTTTTGGGGATGTTCGGATCGCTTGGTGACCGTAATTTGTCCATCTACGAAATATTTGTGGGCGTAATTTTTGAGTGTCAGTTGTTTCAATTTAGAAAAAAGAGGTCTAGGTACATAAGCCGCCAATTCGGTTCCGCCGGTTGTGGGATTGGCGTCGATGGCGTGTAGCATGCCGTCGTTGGCGCCGACATAAATAGTATCCGTATCGCTGACGTAAGCAGGCATGGAATGAATTATGTCCCCGAGAACAGTGCTTCCTCTAGACCTAAGGGTTCCTTCATTGCTCCTGTCACCCCGTATGTAGTTTAGAATGTCCTCAGAGCCGATGCTATTTCGATCATCGGTGTTCAAATTGGCCCATTCGAATGTTACAATCTTTCCGGTCGCATCTCGTGTGAAAATATTTCTAGAGTCGGCTGTAGGAATTTTTTGAGCCGCATTCCAACTGGCTGTAGATGATATTCCGGCATTTGTGATGGGGAACGAAAGCAATTCTCCCGTCCAGCTTCCACTATTGAATTTAGCCTGAAAAACCCTCGTGTCACTGGCTACCTGTGTAGAGTTGACCGATACGTTGGCTATAGAGCCTGTTTTCTCTAGAATGGTTTTGAACGCTCGTTCGAGGCCGCTAACAAGTTTTTCGGGCTGAGATGCGAACACATAGTTGTCTGGATAACCGTCGTTGTCTGCATCCCATTCCTCTTTGAGGTCTGGCTCTTTGTTGTTGTTCAAGTCATAGAATCCCCCGTACTTCCCCGCCAGATAGAGCATGTTTCTGGGTCCGCTGAGAGGGTTTGGTGAATATTCCTGGGTATCAATCATGAAGGTATTCAGGTTTTGAAAGCCATCGATATCCGGCCTGAGATCTGTGGTGTTTGCATAATATGCCAAGCCCGCGATGTAGTATGAATTTTGTTTCGGTGGATAAGGGCAGGTGCCCATGACCTTCCCCAGATCCGAGACGGTTTTGCTGCTACAATCGCCTGCGTTGCTCGTGACATTGTAAACATATCCTATGCCATCTTCCCCGGTTGAGTTGTTTTGAGCCCAATGGGTGTGCAAACCTTCCAGCTGTCCAACCTTTTGAGTGAGTGTTGCCACGTTGATGGAAGAGTCGGGGTTACTGGGCTCGCCACAGTCGCTTGCTTTGAATTTGGAAGGTAGGCCCGGCTTTCCGGCTTTATCGCAAGTGAAAAAGGTTCCGGGGAGTTTCTTGTCCAGCCAAGGGTTGGCGTCGTTGATGGCAACTACGAAGTTTTTCTGGCAAGAAAACTCGATGGGATCGTTCCAGTCCTTGAAAATATCAAAACTGTCGGACGGCGCGCCATCTGCGTATTCAGGAGTGCGACCGATGTTTTTGAAGTATCTGATCACTTCATAGAACATTTCACCGACTGGATCGTAAGATTTGTATCCATCATAATGAAATTTGTTAATATAATTTATTACTCCGCTTCTTGATTTCGAGGTCGAAATCGGTGTGGTGACGAGAATCCCGTTGTCGGTGTTTACTTCGGCCCCTGGGTTGTTTATAAGATTGCCGTTGGAGTCCATTTTTTTTGCTCCAACATAACGCATGGGCGCCCTCAATACGCCGCCGTCGCGTTCTTGGCTGTTGTCCTTGGTGTAAGCAAAGACGCCGAAACGCATACGGTCCATGTTTCTCTGGATCAAGCCTTCTGGTTTGTATATAATGTTACCCTCACTGTCTTCATAGGCAGTACAGTTGTCTTCAAGTAAGTTCGGAACGCAAACAGACACGCGAACTTTGAAAGAACCGTGCTTGGTTGCGGAGTAGCTATCGCCGACGGAAAATTTATATCCTCCTTGGTCATGGTTTCTGATATAAAGAGATCCGCTGAAGGGGCTGACATTGGATGCGTCTTCTATATATTTGACAGGATACCAAGACGAATTGTTATGGACTCGAGCACGTTCCAGTATGGTCGACGACGTTGTGTCTACAATACGGTTCCCGCCCGTCATCGTCCAGATGAACATGTCAATGGCCGTCATATTAGCCCAGTTGAGAAAATTCCCGCTCCACGGGTGGTCGTCGTCTAGACATTCGTATTTGCCGTTGGTCTCAAAGGAGCTCAAGGAAGCGGGCACGAAACGATCAGTCTCATATACGTAACACTTATTGGGGTCGAAAATCCCTAAATATTTGTACGAAGGGTAATAGCAGGCTCCAACCGATTTTTTATTGATTGTGGATCGTCCTGGGCAACCTGGAGGGTTGTCTTTTTGGTCCGCATAAGCCGCGCCTCCCATGGGTGTCTCGACGGACATGTCGATCATGATGTTTGGGAATGCATTCGTCGTGACGAAATGGGGTACGTCAGGGATAGAGGCAGAGAATGCCGGTATAGTGATGGGAAGTGAAAGCAATATGCCGATTAAAATATTGGGCTTCATGATTATTGCCTCACGATTAAGTGCAATAGACTATGGCGGGGATGGAATTCATGTGTTTCGTCAAGTCTTCATGGGCGTATTATGCGTTCATAAGGTGTATTGCGCTGGTTATATAAATGGTTACAACGGATTACGTGTCAAATAAAGTGATTGAAGCACCACTTTTGCGCGATTAGGGGCGGCTTGGCTCAGAGCAGTGATTCGGTAAATGGAACAGGATTCGGTTGGAGAGTTTGGGCAGGGGGAGTCGTTGTCGATTGCCTCTACCATATATTTTACGGAGCCGGACAAATCGGATAAAACAGAAGTAGTAGCCCATCCAGAAAAATCAATATTGTTCCACTCGGTTAATGTGCACCCCTTCGTGCACAAGCCATTGAGGCATTGACATGGTGAGGAGCCAGGTTTGCCGTTATTGGGAAAGTCGGGATTTTGTGGAATTGCTTGTGATTGTCTCAAAGCGATGTCCTCGCCTACTCTAAGGGCTGCTTCTGCAGCTTGAAATGCAAGGCTTCTGTCATATGCGTTTGCGCTCATACGCTCTTCCAGGGTTACTGTCTTCAGTGACGAGATGCCCAGCACCGTCATCACCATGAGCAGCAACAGCCCCACTACCAGCACTGCACCGCGTTGGTAATTCAAGCTGGGGTTCCTTTGCGGTTTCACTGAACCTCCTCCCGATTGCGGATGCTGGTAGTGAATGAGACGATTCGGGTAATCGGCTGAGTGCCGGAGGTGGAGATATTTTCTGCGGTTTTCAGCCACAGCTTCACACGTACCGCGACGACTTTATCCCAGTCGGTAACACTACTGGCGCCCACATAATCTGTAGCCAGGGCTCCGCTGTTTCGAAGGAGATAGCTGATTTCCATGCCTGTCACCCCTTCCATGATTTCCTCTTTGTTTCCGCTCATGTTCAGGCGGTAGAGTGATGTCGAAGCGCTGCCGTCAGATCTCGTTCGCCCGTTATATCCAACGTACCAAAAGCTGGCATCCAGAGGGGCGTTGATGGCGCCAGCTTGAGGGCTGGTGGAGACTGTGGGGGGAGTAGAAGCGCCTAAGGTACAAGACAGTACGGCCGCAGAAGAACCAGAATCATGAAGCGTGGCCGTGCGAATCAGGAGGGCGTGGGAATCATATTGCACCGCGCTCTTCGGGGCACGATCTCCGGCGTTAGGTGTTCCGGAGCCTGAATGGAAACCAACGGCACTAATAGTAGCGTTGTTATCGTAACCTTTGATTCCAAAATCTGCTGGCGGATTACTCCATTGTGACCACCATGGCGGAGGCGAGAAGCTGGTGGGTGGCAGGGGGGGACGAGCACCGCACTGATTTCCTCCGGCTGCCCTGATCTCTCTTCCCATCAATTCATTGACGATGCGAGCCGCCTCTTGTAAGCGGCTTATATTTTCGTTCGTGCGATATACCTGACGGTTGGCGATGAACATGCTGATGACGCCGGCGAGCAACATGAGGCCGAGTACCATGGCCACCATCAGTTCGACCAGGCTGAAGCCTTTCGAGGCATACGTCATGGTAGGGGTGTCGTTCATAGGCGGGTTTGAGTGCTTAAAGTCTGTGAAGATGCGTCAGTCGTGGCCCGCGTGGCCCGTTCTTCGTTCCACTGTATGGTGACAGTGCAATCGCCGGTGGATTTGCAGTTTATTTTTCCGCAGGCGTCGCTACCAAGAGATTCTTTGATCGTGCCGATCCAATAACCGAGGTCTTTTGCTGCTAGAGTGCTTGATCCTGTGGGTGCGGAACAAGTCATGGATATGTTATATTGTCCCTTGAGCGCATCCACGCGATTGACCCTCATCATGTCGAAAGCGGCATAGCTGAGGATTACCGCTTGGGATCGTTGAAAGGCGCTTTCATTGTTTTTCAATGCTTGAGTTTGTAAGGCGGCCAAGCCTAGAATGCCGATGGCCAGCACCAGCAGGGTGATCAGGATCTCGATCAGACCCACGCCTTTTTGATATTCGATGTGCGTCATGGGCAACTCACGTTTTTTTTGATCAGGCGCAAACGTCCACTTTTGATGAGTTCCAGTTCGCGTCCTTCGTTTCGGTCGTCGCAAAATTTGATCTTGCCCGTGGTCGATGAATCGGCCATGCCAGTTGGACTAAACTGGACACGGCCGCCCAAGGTGCTGCTCACGGTGATGTTCCCCCCGATGGCATCGTGATAGCGCAGTAGACAATCCTCGCCAGCTTCGCAGGGTGTGGAATCACCATCATCGTCAAAGGTTTTATTGTTGTCGGCATCGGAGAACACGATCCACCCTTGGCCCCATCCGCCCGAAGCGGCGCAGCCACTGCCGTTGCTGCTCGGGCACAGCACGACGCGCATGTTTTTTCGAATGGCTTCCATACGCGCCAAATGGATGGATCCGGCCATGGCGTTGACCGCGGCGGTGAGACGGTTGTTTTTGACCATGTTGCTGAACCCTGGGATAGCGACAGTGACCAGGATCACGGCCACCACCAACGCGATCATGAGTTCGATCAAGGTGAACCCATGGCTTCGTAAGGGAGTTTTTCGAGCCGGAAACGTGTTCATGTGATGAATCCTGGAGAATGACGCGGTACCTTTCAAGGCGGTACCACGAGGTTTTCGTCGAACGGAGTGATTTGGCGGACGAAATGCACTCGGGTGCGGCGTGCGTGTGATGAAGATCACGCTGTCAGAATAAGAAGGTTCAGTACAGGAGACTTTTGGGCAGAGGAAAGGTCACCTCCTCGCGTCGCCCTTCGTCCTCTTCGGCTGGTTCGGCACCCCATTCCCGCAGGCGGTCGATCATCTGCCGCACCAGCTCTTCCGGCGCCGAGGCGCCGGCGGTAATCCCGATCACCGTCTCGTCATGGAACCATTCCCGTTTTAGATCGTCCGGGTCGTCCACCAGGTAGGCCGGCTTGCCCAGCTTCTCGGCGATTTCTTTGAGCCGGTTGGAGTTGGAGCTGTTGGGCGAGCCCACCACCAGGATCACGTCGGCGGCCTCGGCCAGCCGCTTGACGGCGTCTTGCCGGTTCTGGGTGGCGTAGCAGATGTCGTCTTTCTTTGGCCCCTGGATGGCCGGGAAGCGCCGGCGCAGGGCCTCGATGATCACCGCCGTGTCGTCCATGGATAGAGTGGTCTGGGTGACGAAGGCCAATTTTTCGGGGTTGCGCACATCAAGTCGTTCCACATCCGCCACCGTTTCGACCAAATGGATGCCCACCCCCTGGTCACAGCGATATTGACCCATGGTGCCCTCCACCTCGGGGTGGCCTTTGTGGCCGATGAGGATCACTTCGCAGCCGTTGCGGCAGTGGCGGGCCACCTGCAGGTGGACCTTGGTCACCAGGGGGCAGGTGGCGTCGAAGACCTGGAGGTCGCGGCGCTCCGCTTCCTGCTTAACCGCCTGGGAGACACCATGGGCGCTGAAGATCACGGTGTTGCCGTCGGGCACCTCGTCCAGCTCGTCGACGAAGATCACCCCCTTGCGCTTGAGGTTCTCCACCACGAAGCGGTTGTGCACCACCTCGTGGCGCACGTAGATGGGCGCGCCAAATGCTTCCACGGCGTGCTCCACGATCTCGATGGCGCGGTCCACGCCGGCGCAGAAACCGCGAGGGTTGGCGAGGAGGATCTTCACGTGGAAATCGGCTCCGAGTTCGATAGGAAGGGAGGCGGCCGCCGCACGCCCGGTCCCCAGGCAATATGGGCGGCGGTCTTCTCCCGATGTCGGCTGGAGGCGTCTTTTACGAAAGCGCAGCGGATCTTCTGCGTTTCGCTCCACTCCTCCGTTCCTTTCTCCACCAACGCCAGCCGTTCCCGGGAGGTGAGTTCATTTTCGTGCGACTCGTCCCGATTCAGCCGGATCAGCGCGCGCCGGCGCCGGCGGTTGGGGAGAAAAACGGCGATGGTGAAATCTTGATCGTTCACAGAACCATTCTACCAATCGGTGCGTGCTGTTGGCACGGCTCCGGCCGGGCGTGACGAATGTGTTATTTTCGGTTTGACTCGCTTTGGAGGAAGGGGTCATGCCGAGCCACATCAGGAAGAAGACGGCCGTCGCCGACATTCCCGATCTGCGCGACTGGATCTATCGGCCCGACCTGCGGCCCCTGCCCAGACGGATGCCACCGCCCCCGGACGTGTTCATCCTGGACCAGGGAGACACCGCCGCATGCACCGGTTTCGCCTTGGCCGCCGCCATCAACCACCAGTATCGGGCGGCGGGCGAGCCGATACGGGTCAGCCCACGCATGCTGTACGAGATGGCCAAAAGACACGATGAATGGCCGGGCGAAGCGTATGCAGGATCCAGCTTGCGTGGGGCGATCAAGGGCTGGGCCAACATGGGCGTTTGCCGGGATACGCTGTGGCCTTTCCATCCCGGACGCGTGGGTCGGCTCACGGTGCGTCGCGCGAAAGATGCGCGCAACCACGTGGTGGGTGCTTATTATCGGGTGCTGCCCGAGTTGAGCCATTGTCAAGCGGCGTTGAACGAGGCCGGCGTGCTGGTGGCTTCAGCCCAGGTGCACGACGGCTGGGACGATCCCGAGAATGGCGTCATCCAGCCCGGTGGCACGCCCCGCGGCGGTCATGCCTTCGCCGTGGTGGGCTACGACGAACGTGGCTTCTGGGTGCAGAACTCATGGGGCAGGAGCTGGGGGCGGGACGGCCTGGCCTTGTGGACCTACGAAGACTGGATCGACAACGTTTGGGATACTTGGGTGTTTCGGCTCGCGCCGCCGGCGCCGTCCATTTTCGGCCAACGGCCGCGCCAGGCCAGGAGCGAGGGTGCGCAGGAGGGCATGCGGCGCTCGTCGGTGCCGCGCCGCGCCATCGCCGGCCATTTCGTGCATGTGGACGATGGCCGATATGACGGGCATGGGCGTTACTGGAGCAGCGCCGACGATGTGGATCAGACGGCGCGCCTGGTGGCGGAGAGCGACCGTTACGATCATGTGTTGTTCTATGTTCACGGGGGGCTGAACAGCCCGACCGACTCTGCGCGCCGCATCGATGCCATGCGGGACGTGTTCAAGGCCAATGGCATCTATCCCTTCCATGTCATGTACGACACCGGCCTTGGGGAAGAGCTCTGGGACATCGTTCGGCGCAAGGGGCGGGCCGCCGATGCGCGGGTGGGCGGATTCACCGATTGGACCGACCGTTTCCTCGAGCGATTGCTGAGGCGGCCTGGCACCCTCGTCTGGGAAGAGATGAAACGCGACGCCCGAGCGGCGTTTTCCGCCGAAGGGGCGGCCACCGACGCGCTGTTGCGGTTCATGAGCCGACAAGAGCATCGGGCGCGGCCGCTGAGATTTCACCTGGTCGGGCACAGTACCGGCGCCGTGGCCATCGGCGCTTTGCTGTACACCTTGCGCCGCCGCCGGATCACTTTCGAAACCTGTTCGCTCATGGCGCCCGCCTGCACCCTGGACGATTATCGTCGAACCTACCTGCCGGCCTTGCGCAAAGGCGCGCGGCTGCGCATCCGGGAGATGGCGGTCTATAACCTCGTCGATTCCTTGGAGCAGGACGACGACGTGGCGGGAGTCTATCGCAAGTCGTTGCTCTATCTGGTGTCCAACGCGTTCGAGCGGGTGACCGGCGCGCCCCTTTTGGGGATGGAGCGCTTTTCACGCGGGGCGCCCACGGTGGCGGGGTTGCCTCGCTTCCATTACTCGGACGGGCACGGCGGCGAAGCCACCCGCAGCACCACGCACGGCGGCTTCGACAACGATCCCTGGACCATGAACCACATCCTCCGCCGCATCCTCGGCGGCCGACCCAGACGCGGTTTCACGGCCAAGGATCTGGATTACTGAGCTGCGGCCGAAAGCCGTTCGACCAGGCAGCGCAGGGCCTTGCCTCGATGGCTGAGCGCGTTCTTCACTTCGGCTGGCAGTTCGGCGGCCGTACAGTTTCGTTCCGGCACGAAAAAGAGCGGATCGTATCCAAAACCGTTTTCTCCACGGGGGTGTTCCAAAATCCGCCCCTCCCAGGTGCCTTGGCAGATGATGGGAGTGGGATCTTTCTCATGGCGCATGTAGACCATCAAGCACTGAAAGCGGGCGGTACGCGCCGCCTCCGGGACGCCGGCCAGTCGTGCGAGCAGGCGGGCGTTGTTGTCGGCGTCCCCCGCTTCCGGCCCGGCGTAACGGGCCGAGTAGATGCCCGGTTCGCCGTTCAGGGCATCGACCTCCAGGCCCGAGTCGTCGGCGATGGCCGGCAGCCCGCTGTGGGCGCAGGCGTTGCGCGCCTTGATGATGGCGTTCTCCACGAAAGTGAGGCCGGTCTCCTCGGCCTCCGGCACCTCGAAGACGGACTGGGGTACCACCTCCAAGGCCTTTCCGGCCAGCAGTTGTGCGATCTCGCGGACCTTGCCGGCGTTGTTGCTGGCCAGCACGATGCGTTGCGTCATGACGAAATCCGGTGATGAAAAACAAAAATTTTACAGGTTCGGAGAAGGAGAGACCGAGTCACGCGGTGTCCAGCGCGGCGCGTTGGGCCTGGAAAATCTCGCCGATGCCCTTTCGGGCCAGATCCAGCATGGCGTCCATTTCCGCGTTGGTGAAGGGGGTGCCTTCGGCGGTGCCCTGGATCTCGACGAAGCCCATGGCCTCGTTCATGACGATGTTCATGTCGGTCTGTGCCGTCGAATCCTCGGCGTAGTCCAGGTCCAGCACCGGCGTGTCCCGCCAGATGCCCACCGAAACCGCCGCCACCTGGTGGATCAGCGGGTCCGCTTCCAAGGTTCCGGTCTCACGTAGCCGGCGCAAGGCCAAAGCCAGGGCCACGTAGCCGCCGGAGATGGAGGCGGTGCGGGTGCCGCCGTCGGCTTGGATCACGTCGCAGTCCAGGGTGATGGTGCGCTCCCCCAGCTTCTCCAGGTCCACCGCGGCTCGCAGCGACCGGCCGATGAGGCGTTGGATCTCCAGCGTGCGGCCGCCTTGGCGTCCACGTGCGGCTTCCCGTCCGGTGCGGCTTCCCGTCGCCCGCGGCAGCATCCCGTATTCGGCGGTCACCCAGCCGCCCTGGCCCCGTTCCATCCAACGTGGGATGCGCTCCTCCACGGTGGCGGTGCAGATCACGCGGGTGTCGCCGAAGGCGGCCAAAACGGAGCCTTCGGCATGTTTGGTGTAGCCGGTTTCGAAGTGGATCGGGCGCATTTGGTCCGGTGCGCGGCCGCTGGGTCTCATGGTGTTTCAGGCCTCTCTCAAAGGGTTTTTTCGATGAGTCGGTTCAGGTGTTCGATGGCCATCAGTAGTTCACTCTCCTCGTCTTCCAGAAGAGGGTGGCGGCCCACACCGAAGCTGTCGTGGCCCAGGCGGATGCCCACGGCGGTCACGTTGTCACTCTGGCCTGACCGGTTCTCAACGGCCATCTCTCCGAGGATGCCAAGGGCGTTCTCCAGTGGGAGGGCGTTGTGCAGCACGGTGAGCATCTGGGTCTCGTCCAGCTGATTCCAGAAACCGTCCGAGCAGAGCAGCACAACGTCCCCGGCGCGCAAAGCCACCGGCGCACCCAACGCGGGCGCGATGGAGCGGGCCGAACCCCCGAGGCAGCGGGTGATGGCGGCGGGGTTCTCGCCGGGCGAATAGAGGCCGCTGGCGTCGTTGGCCACCACATGATCGCGGGAAACCCTGTGTACCGCCTCCTCCCGAACCAGATAGAAACGGCTGTCGCCGGCATGGGACCAATAACATTCTCCCTCCTGGAGCAGGGCCAGCACGGCGGTGGTCCGTGGGCTCACCGGCGGCACTTGCGCTGCGCCATAAGAAACGATGGCGCGGTGGGCCTGCAGCATACATTGTTGAAGGAAATAGCTTGGATTGAGCAGCGGCTTGTGTGCTTCGCTCCATAGCCGCGCACAGGTGTCCATCAGGATCTGGGCCGCCACGTCTCCCTGTGGGTGGCCGCCCAGGCCGTCACCCAGCGCCAACAGGCAGCAATCCGTATCCTCCAATATCAGCGCCCGGTCCTGGTTTTCGGCCCGGTCCCCGACCAGAGTGATATGCGCGATTTCCGTTTGGCTTCCGCTCATCACCGGATCCTTCTTCTTCGGCTGGAGGGGTCCCGGGTCAGCTCCTTGAGCAGGAGGGCGGCCGATTGTATCCGCTTTTGCGGATCGATTTCCATGGCGCGGTCGATGGCCTCGAGGATGTGGCGCGGATACCGTTTGCCGAACGCCTCGACCGCCGGCACCATGGTGTCGTTGGCGTGCCGCTCGGTGGCTGGCGGCGGCGGCTTGCCTTCGATGCAGGTGCGCATGCTGGCGCCCACGGCATAGACGTCGGTCCAGGGCCCTACTTTGCTCACGCCCCGGTACTGTTCGATGGGGGAGAACCCCGGGGTGATCACTTGTGCCTTCTTCTGATTCTCACCACTCAAGTGGTAGACCGCGCCGAAGTCCAGGAGCAAAGGGCTGCCGCCGGGGCGGATGTGGATATTGCTCGGCTTGATGTCCAAATGGAGGTGCTGGGATTCGTGGATCAGCGCCAGGGCATCCAGCAGCGGGGGAAAGACGGTCATGAGGAAACGGGTGCTCAAGCCCCCTTTGCGCCGCTTGATGTAGCGCCCCAGGTTCTTGCCGGGTTCGTAGTCCATCACCAGATAGGCGGTGCCGTTGGCCTGAAAGCAGTGACGCACGTTGACGATGTTGGGGTGGCGCAGTGTGGCCAGGGCCTTGGCTTCCAGAAAGAACAGGCGCAATCCACGGTAGAACTTGTCCCGCGCCTCCTCGCTCGGGAAGGTGATCGTGCCGTTGTCACCCCTACGGGCGAAACGTTTGGGTAGATACTCTTTGACCGCCACTTCGTCGTGGGTGTCGTCTTCCTCGGCCAGATAGATCAGGCTGAACCCCCCGCTGCCGATGAGCTTGTGCAGCGTGAAATAATCCAGTCGAGTGCCGGAGGGCAGGGGCTTGCGCTGTTCTGAGGCCATCTTCCGGTCGACCGTCGGTATCCGCAAGGCAGGAAGCGAAAAAGCAAAGTATCATAACGCCGCCCCTTGTTGGGGCCGTTGGGGTGGCGGAGGAGGGATCGATGACGAGAAGTATGACCGCCTTCGCACGTGCGGAGGATCGTGACGACCAGGGTGAGTTGATTTGGGAACTGCGCTCGGTCAACCACAGGTACCTGGAGATCCAACCCAGGTTGCCCGAGGACTTTCGGGTGCTGGAGCCCCGCGTGCGGGAGCATGTCGCTGCCCGGGTGGGGCGGGGCAAAGTCGAATGTCTCCTTCGCTGGCGGCCGGTGGCGGGGGTGGCCGAACGGCTCGAACTCAACACGGCCTTTCTCGATCAATTGTTGGGGTTGCTCGAAACGGTGGGCCGCCGCCATCCGGCGGCGCGTGAGCCCGACCGGTTGCAGCTTCTCGCTTGGCCCGACGTGGTACAGACCACCACGGTGGATCTCACGCCGGTTCAGGAGCGGGCCATCACCCTCCTGGAGCGGGCGCTGGACGATCTGGTGGCCACTCGTGAGCGGGAAGGGGCTCGGCTCGCCCGGTTCGTCCTCGATCGTTGTGATCAGATGGAGGTGTTGGTGTCCCGCGCGCGCAAGCGCATGCCGCGCGTCATCGAGGGGATCCGTCAGAAGCTGCGTGCCCGCCTGGAAGAGGTGAGCGGCAGCTTGGACGAAGAGCGATTGGAACAAGAGATGGTGCTGTTCGCCCAGCGCCTGGACGTGGACGAAGAGATGGACCGGCTCACCACCCATCTCGCCGAAGTACGCCGGGTGCTCGGTCTGGATGAGCCGGCGGGGCGCCGCCTGGACTTTCTCATGCAAGAGCTTCATCGCGAAGCCAACACCTTGGGTTCCAAATCGGCCGATGCCGAGATCACCGCTGTCTCGGTCGAGATGAAGGTGCTCATCGAACAGATGCGTGAACAGGTGCAGAACATTGAGTGACGGCATCCTATTCATCGTCTCTGCGCCTTCGGGCGCGGGCAAGACCAGTTTGTTGCAAGCCCTGTTGAGCCGGGACAATGGCCTTGCGTTGTCGGTCTCTCACACCACGCGGTCGCCGCGTCCCGGTGAAGTGGATGGGGTTCACTACCATTTCGTCTCGGAGGAGACGTTTCAACGCATGGCCGAGGAAGGGGCTTTTCTCGAGCAGGCCGAAGTGTTTGGAAACCGTTACGGCACTTCGGAGGCGGCGGTGCGTGACCAGCTCGCTTCGGGTCGGGACGTGGTGTTGGAAATCGACTGGCAGGGTGCACGCCAGGTGCGCCGTGTCTTTCCCGATGCCGTCTCCATCTTCGTGGCGCCGCCTTCCATCGAGGCGCTGCGGGAACGGCTCGAAAGGCGAGGCCAGGATGCCGTCGAGGTAATCGAGCGGCGCATGGCCCAGGCCCGCGACGAGCTGGCCCATTATCCGGAATACGACTATCTGGTGATCAACGACGACTTCGAGGCGGCGCTGGAGGGACTGCATGCCATCGTGCGGGCGGAGCGGCTGCGCACGACGCGGGTGGCCGCGCGCCATGCCGATGCCCTCGGGCGCATGCTCGGTTGAAACTCAGCGCTGACAGCGCCCGCAGTAGTAGGTGGCGCGCTGGGCGACGATCCGCCGTTTCAACGGGGCCTGACATCGGGGGCACGGTGCGCCCGCCCGCCCATAGACGGCCAACGCTTGCTCGAAGTAACCTGGACGGCCGTCTGCGCGCCGGAAATCGCGCAAGGTGGTCCCGCCCTGCTCGATGGCGTTCTGGAGCACCGTTTTCACCGATGCGGCCAGTCGTGAATAGCGTGCCCGCGAAATGCCCCCGCAAGGCCGGGTGGGGTGGATGCCGGCGTGGAACAGAGCCTCGTTGGCGTAGATGTTGCCCACGCCCACCACCACCTGCGCGTCCATGATAAAACGCTTTACCGGGGTCTTGCGCCCGCGCGAGCACCGGTAGAGGTGGTCCCCGTCGAAGGCATCGTCCAACGGCTCCGGCCCCAACCGGGCCAGCAGGGGGTGGGTTTCGGGCGGTGCTTCGGTCCAGAGCACGGCGCCGAAACGCCGCGGATCACGCAGGCGCAACAGCCGATTCTCGAAGATCAAGTCGAAATGGTCGTGGCGTTGCGGCGGGGTCTGTCGCGGAAGTACCCGAAGGCTGCCGGACATGCCCAGGTGGAGGATCAGCGTCCCTTCGTCGAAATGGAACAGCAAGTACTTGGCCCGACGGGTCACCCGCACCAGGCGGCGCCCGGTCAGTTGCGCTTCCAAGTGCGACGGGACCGGCCATCGCAGTCTGGGTTGCCGGACCACCACGGCCTCTACCCGCGCCCCCTCGAGGAGAGGTGCGATGCCCCGGCGGGTGGTTTCCACTTCCGGCAGCTCGGGCATCAGGGGTGGTTCCGGGCCGGATGGAGATGGTGGGTGTAGCCGTCGGTGACGAGGTGGACGGTGTCTCCCACCCGCACGTAGCGGCGGCCGGAGATAGGCTCCACACCGCCCCACTGGAGTTCGAGGCCGTCGAACCAGAGCCGGTGACGCGGTCGGTCGAGGCCGTAAGGCGTCGGGTCTCGGGGGACGGGAAAGCGGGCCAGACTGGGCAGTTCGGCCATGTGCAGCAGCCGTTCCACCCAGGTTTCGTCGGTCACGGCGGTCTGTTGCATCCGGCTGAACCAACCCTCCCGATGTCGCTCCAGATGTTCCACCAGCCGCCCATCGGTCTCGATGCGGATGCTTTGGATCCGCTCCGGTTCGAGCGGTGTCAGTGGAGGATGGCGGACGGCGGTTTCCATGGGGGTGCGAAGTTGAAACAGGGCCAGGATCACGGCCGTCACCGCCAAGATCCAGTTGGCGCGAACCACCGGGCTCACCGGCGCCGCCTCCACCAGAGGACGGCCAGGCCGGTGAGCGCCAGGGCCGTCGGCAGCCCCATGAGGAACAGGGCGGCGCCTGCCGAAATCCAGGCGGCGGGCCAGCGCAATTCGAGATCGGGGGCTTGCCGCGGCGGCACCTCCACCAACCGGTCGTTACCGGTGAGCCAGCGCACCAGGGCCAGACCGAACGCCCTGTTGGCGCCCTGGCCGATGAAGGCATTGGAGAGAAAGTCGGCATCGCCCACCACCGCCACACGCCGGTCTTCCTTTTCCAACGCCACGGCCAGGGTGAGGGGGCCGGCCCGCTCGCCCGCGGCGGGGTCCCGCCGTATGGTGCCGGTGACGGGGCCGGTCTCATTCCAGCTGCGGGGGCCGGTGGAGAGCAGAGCGGCGGCGTGCCAGGGGCCGGGCCGCGTTTCGAGAGCGTGGGCGGTGGGCAGCAACACGGGACCTTCGAGACGGGACGTCACCTGGTGATCGGCGGCAGGGCGCCCCACCGCCACCGTGGGCGTCGGTTGATCCAGATCGGCCGCTGCGGCGTCCACCACGGTGCCCGGAAGGAATTTCAACGACAGATTGTCCGCCAGAAAGGTCGAGGGTGACGCGCCGGCCAGCCAGAGCAGGCTCCCGCCTTGCTCCACGTGGCGCAGGATGCGACCGGCCTCCACGAGAGAGAGCGCGTGTTGGGGCGCGGCGAGGACGATGAGCTTCATGTTTTCCGGGATCACTCGCGTGGTCGTGAGGTCCAGCTCGAGAATCCTATGGCCCTGGGACTCGAGCAGGCGTCCGAAGGCGCTCAGATCATAACCGCCATCGCCATGGAGGCGGGCTTCTCCGTGGCCGGTGACGGCACCGATCCAGCGGCTGCCGCGGCGTGCCAGTCGTGCCAGGGCGTTGCTCACCGTCTCCTCATCCACCGGCGGTTCCACCCGAATCTCGCCGCCTTGGTGGCGCAACAGCAGCGTAGGGGTGCGCGCGATGCCCAGTCGGCGCACGCGATCGGGTACCCGGGTGGGGTCGGTGAAACGGTAGTGAAAGGCTGGATAGGCTTTCCGATACCGGGCCAAGAGACGTTCCAGGGCTGCCCGTTGCACCGGCAGGTCCTCCAGGAAGACCTCCACCTCCACTGGGCCCTCCAGGGTGGCGAGAAGGGCGAGGGTGTTGGCATGGAGCCGGTGCGCGCCCATGCTCCAGTCCCACTCCAGGCCGCTGTCACGAGCGGCCGACACCGCCAATGCCGCCACCGTGACCACCAACAAGGGAAAGAGGCGGTGGCGCAGCATCAATCCCCTCCCGCAAGGCGCCACACCCGGTGTACCGCCAGCGCGAGGGGCGCGGCGGTACCGACCAGGAAGGCGACGAGCGACGCCAACGGAACCTCCCCCCTAAGGAAAGGTGCCAGGTGGTGTTCGAGAGAGAGGTGCGCCAGTCCCGACGATCCGCCCAGGACCCACGACAGCAGCAGCAGCCCCCAGGCCATGGCCGCGGCCGCCGCCGGCTGTTCGGTGAGGCTCGACAGCCAGACGGTGACCGCCGCCGCGAGCAGCAGCAAGAGTGCCAGGCCGAGCGCGGAGGCGGCCAGGCGCCCCCCATCGATGTGGCTCCCCAAGGCGAGGAACAGGGCCATGGCCAGCCCCATGAGCACCACCGGAAGGGCCGACAGCACCAGGCCCAGCCACTTGCCGAAAACCAGCGCCACCGCTCCCGCGGGGGAGGAGAGGAGCAGGGCCAGCCGGCCGCTGCGGGCTTCGCCTGCGAAAGCATTCATGCCCATGAGCGGGACCAGCAACAACAGAGCGAGCCCGGCGGTGGAAAGGGTGGGGGCGATGACCAGATCGGTCACCCCCATGGGGCTTGCCAGGGCGGCGAGCCGAGGCTGGATCCGCAGATAGATCTCCAACTGGGTGAAGAGCATCCAGGCGAGCAACAGCTGGGCTGCAGCCAAGGCCAGCCATCCGGTCGGCGTCACGTATCGGCGGCGCAGTTCACCCAGGGCGATGGCGGTGATCATGCCGCTTGGGGCTCCGTATCCACCAGCTCGGCCAACCAGTGTTCCATGGGAGTGGTGTCCCGCTGGAACCAGACGAGTCCCCATCCCTCGCGGGCCACGGTTTCGGCCAGGTCGGGCGGCGCGTCGCGCAGCCGGAGCTCGAAGACACCCCCTTCCAGAGGGCGCGCCCGGAGGACGCCCGGCAGACGCTCCAAGGCATCGGGCGCGGGTGGACGGAGCAACTTGAGGCGGGCGTGGGCGTCCCGCTCCACCCGCTCGTCACGGATCTTCCGCCCTCCACGCAGCAGGACCACGCGCCGGCACGACTGGGCCACATCGGCCAGGATGTGAGTGGCCATGAGGACCGCCCGTTCCCGACCAAGGGTTCCGATGAGCGTCCGCAACGCCCGTGCCTGACCGGGATCCAGGCCGGCGGTGGGCTCGTCCAGGATGAGCACGGGAGGGTCGTGGACCAAGGCTTGGGCGATGCCCAACCGCTGCCCCATGCCGCGGGAGAGGCGTCCGGCCAGGCGGTGCCGGAGCCGGTCCAACTCCAGCCGTTCGGCGGCCCGGCGTGCCGCCGCCCGGGCGCCGCGCCGATCCAGGCCGCGCAGGCGGGCGGCGAACACCAGGTTTTCTTCCACCGTCAAGTCGGGATGGAAGGGCGGACGTTCCGGCAACAGGCCCAGTAGGCGACGGGCGTCCCGCGGGCGGCTCGACAGGTCGATTCCAGCCACTCGGATGTGGCCCTGACTGGGGCGCAAAGCGCCGGCGAGCAGAGCCAGCGCGGTGGACTTGCCGGCGCCGTTGACCCCGAGGAGGGCCGTCACCTCCCCCCTGTGCAAGGTCAGGTCCAGGGGATGAAGGCGCATCCGCGGGCCGTCGCGCCGCGCGACCCCTTCCGCCTGCAGTAGAATGTCGGCTCCGTGGTCCATGGTGGGGCAAATGATACGACTGCATCGGACAAAAATCCCGGGCAGGAGGCCGGAACGGTGAACGCGATCCGCATCCTCGGGGTGGATACCGGCGGCACCTTCACCGATTTCGTCCTGTGGGACGGGGAGCGGTTGCGGGTGCACAAAGTGCTTTCCACGCCGGAGGCGCCCGAACGCGCCATTCTTCAAGGCGTGCGCGATTTGGGGCTGGATCCCACGGGGCTGCGCATGGTGCACGGCTCCACCGTGGCCACGAACGCCGTCCTCGAAGGCAAGGGGGTGCGCACCCTCTTGGTCACCAACCGAGGGTTCGCCGATCTGCTCACCATCGGTCGGCAGAACCGCTCCGAACTCTACGACCTGCAACCTACGCCCCAGCCGCCGCCGGTGCCTCCAGACATGTGTCATGAAACGGGTGGCCGACTGACGGCCGACGGTCGTTGGCTCGAGCCGCTCACCGAGGCCGATCTGGAGGCGCTGCGCCGGACGGTGGCCCGCTTGCGACCCGAAGCGGTGGCGGTGAACCTTCTCTTTTCGTGGCTGGACGATGCCGCCGAGCGCGCTTTGGCCGCGGCACTGCCAGGGGGGGTCTTCGTGTCTCTCTCTTCCCAGGTGCTTCCCGAGATCCGGGAATATGAGCGCGGGATCGCCACCTGGCTCAACGCTTGGGTGGGGCCCCGGGTGGAGGGTTACCTCGGGCGGTTGCAGCGTGGGCTCCAAGGGGGGCGCTTGTCGGTGATGCAGAGCTCGGGTGACACTGTGGCCGCCGAACAGGCCGGTCGACAGGCGGTGCGGATGCTCCTTTCGGGGCCTGCCGGTGGATTGGTCGCGGCCCGGTATGTGGGGCGTGCGGCGGGATGCGAGCGGCTGCTCACTTTCGACATGGGGGGCACTTCCACCGATGTGGCGCTCATCGACGGCGCGCCTCGGTTGACCAGCGAAGGACGCATTGGGCGCTGGCCGGTGGCGGTGCCCATGGTGGAGATGCACACCATAGGCGCCGGAGGCGGGTCCATCGCCTGGTTGGACTCCGGCGGCATGCTTCAGGTGGGGCCGGAATCGGCCGGTGCCGATCCCGGTCCTGCCTGTTACGGACGTGGAGGTGAGCGGCCGACGGTGACCGACGCCAACCTGGTGCTGGGCCGCCTTCTGCCCGACGCTTTCCTCGGGGGGAACATGCGCCTGGACCGGGCGGCGGCGGAGGCCGCGGTGGGCCGTTTGGCGCGGGCCATGGGGTTTTCCGTGGAGGCGGCGGCGCGGGGGATCGTGGCGGTGGCCAACGAGAACATGGCGCGGGCGCTGCGCGCCATCTCCGTCCAGCGCGGTGTGGATCCCTCCGGCTTCACTCTGGTCTCTTTCGGTGGCGCCGGCGGGCTACACGTCTGTGACCTGGCCGAGTCCCTGGGGATGACCCAAGCCATGGTGCCGGTGCACGGCGGCGTATTGTCGGCCCTGGGAATGCTGGTGGCGTCACCTGGACGACAGCTTTCCCGCAGTCGGCCGGGGCGGCTTTCGGCCCACGACGCCGATGAGCTGGAGTCCGCGTTCGCGGCGATGGCCGCCGAGGGCCGAACCGCCCTGGAACGCGAAGGGGTGGCGCCGGAGGCGGTGCGCTTGGAACCTTCGTTGGATCTACGGTACGAAGGCCAGTCCTACACTTTGAACGTGCCCTGGTCGGGGGATCCGGACGCGGCCGCCGAAGCGTTCCATCGCCGGCATGAAAAACGTTACGGCCATCGCCTGGATCTGCCCGTGGAGCGGGTCAACCTCCGCCTTGCGGTACGTGGTCCGGCGCTCACCGTGGCCCTTGAAGAGCGGCACGCCGTGGCCCCATGTGGACCGGAGCGGAAAGTGCCGGTGGTGGGCTTGCCTTCTCCCGTGCCCCAATGGCGTCGGGAACGGTTGGCGCCGGGTCAAGTGGTGGAAGGGCCGGCCATTATCACCGAAGCGGTGGCCACCACGTGGTTGGCGCCGGAATGGCGCGCCATGGTGGACACGGTGGGCAACCTCATGCTCGAACGGGTTTGAAAGAGAGACGGACGATGCAACGTTTCCTGATCCTGCTCGGCGCGGTGCTGCTGGTCCTGGGGTTGATCTGGCCCTGGCTGCAAAAATCGGGGTTGGGGCGGTTGCCCGGCGATTTTCTGGTGCGGCGGGACAATTTCACCTTCTACTTTCCTTTGACCACCTCCATCCTGCTGAGCCTCTTGCTCAGTCTCCTCTTCTGGTTCTTCAGGCGCTGAACGGCGACGGCGCAATAGATCGAACGGAAAGGTGGCGCCTTCGGTCGTGGTCAAGGTGAAAGTGAACCGGATCGTTTCGTTTCGACGGGAGGGCCGTCGGAGAGGACGAAAGGGGAGCAGCAAGATTCCCGCCGTCCCCCAGGCTTGAAAGGCCGGCGCTTGCAACCATTTCGGGTGTAGTGAAGCGGATCGGTTTGCCGTCTTTTCTGAGCGGCAGGTGGATGCCGATTGGCTTCAGGGCTGCCGGCCGGCTCGATGGGCGCGAAACTCCTCGGGCGTCACACGACCGTCGCCGTCGACATCCAGCTCCTGGAAGCTGGGCGCCCGGCCCAAGTTGCGCATCATGTATCCTTGTTTGGCCCGTTCTCCGATGCGACGGTTGCGCGCTTCGTAAAATTCCTGCTCGTGCAGCACGCCGTCGCCATTGGTGTCGAAATCGGCAAAGGTCGGGCGGTTACGGCCGCCGCTCCGCATGGCTTTGCGTCGCTCCTGCCCCCGCGTCAACTCTTCGGGGGTGAGGCTGCCGTCGCCGTTGGTGTCGAAAAAAGCGAAAGGCGGCATGCCGCCGCCCGTTCGTCCCGGAGCGGCACGTGCCGCTTGACGCTCGCGGCGCACCCGATCGAACTCTTCCAAAGAGATGCGACCATCGCCGTCGGCGTCGTATACGGCGAATGGAATGGGCCCTCGAATCGGGATCTCGTCTGCCATGGCAAATGGGAATGCGGCGAAAACAAGCAAGAGGGCGATGGATCTTTTCATGATGCCTTCACGCGTTCGTCGAGTGGGTCATGTTGAAGACCAGTGTGGAGCGTTCGGTGTCCAACCGCCTTGAAGCCGGTCAAGAAGGGCGCGCTATGCGACAACACTAGGTTTTCGACGGCGAAAACGCAAGAGCCCCGCACATGGCGGGGCTCTGGTCGGGATCTCGAGGCGGGATGCCTCATTTGATCTTGCCTTCCTTGTAGATCACGTGCTTGCGTACCACAGGGTCGTATTTCCGGATCTCCATCTTGCCGGTCTGGGTGCGCTTGTTCTTGGTTGTGGTGTAGAAATGCCCCGTGCCGGCGGTGGAGTTGAGGCGGATCTTCTCGCGGACTGCTTTGGCCATGGTCTACCTCCTCAAACCTTTTCGCCGCGGGCGCGCATTTCGGCGAGCACGGCGTCGATGCCTTTCTTGTCGATGATGCGCATGCCGGCCGCGGAGACCCGCAGGCGGACCCAACGCTGTTCGCTCTCCACCCAAAAGCGGTGGTAGTGGAGATTGGGCAGGAAGCGGCGCCGCGTCTTCCGGTGGGAGTGGGAGACGTTGTTCCCGGTGATGGGCCGCTTACCGGTGACCTGACACACTTTGGACATGGTTCTGAGCCTCGGAATCCTGGGTTTGTTTTCTGTGCCCGGGTCAGACCCGGGCCATGAAAAGACGCGAATTTATACCAAAGCCGAGGCGTCGTGGCAACCTCGTGTCCTCTGGCGTCTCCCCATTTTTGAGGGCTGTGCCGGTAAGGCGCTGAAAAGGAAGAGGAAAGCCCAAGAGTCGAGGTGAATGGGGGTTCCCGACCGGATACAATGGGGTTGACCATAACTCATTGAATCCGGAGGAGAACCCCTATGCCTAACGATGCCAGAGAACGCACTGAATGGAAAGTCCGGATTGCGGATTGGATCGACGGCCTGCCGACCCTGATCAAACGGCCGGTGCGCAAGCTGATGGCGGGAACGGTCATCGGCATTCTCACCAGCGGCAGTCTGAGGCAATCGGAGATCGCACGTGCCCTGAAAAGAGCCGACCCGGCTTCACCACACCCAGAAACGGCTGTCGCGCATGCTGGCCCGGCACGGCAAGCATGAGCCGCTGGTGCTGGTCACCACGCGCCCGGTTCGTGGCCGGCGTCAGGGGGAGCGCCTGCTCCAGAGCGACCTGGACCGGTAGGCTTGCGAGGAAGGGTACCGTTTCACCAAGCAGGGGTTCCGGCTGGAAGGGGTTCAGGCCCGGCGCCTGACCACGCTGCAGAATCTGGTGGCCCTGGCCAGTCTGGCCTGGGCTCTGTTGGCCGCCTATTCCAAGCGGGCGGGCACCTTGATGGTCAAGGCTCGACGGCAAAAGCCGAAGAAGACCTTGCGTTTCCCCTTCTACAGCCTGTTGATGGGCTGGCAGAGCTTGTTTGCAGGCGCCCGGACGATCTTTCATGGTTGGTGGCGTCGCAGGAAGAGAACCTCACGGCACGGTGGGCCGCCCATCACAGACCTGTTTGGAGATCCTCCTCGTCGTCATCGTTCACTGATCCCGATCGAGGTGTGAAAAAAAGGGGGGACGCCAGTGTCCTGGTTCATGTCAATCCAATTTAGAAATGTCCCCTTATTCTGCAATTCAGAAGCATCCCCTATTGTTTGTATGGTTATCGGCCGAGGGGAGGGTTTGAATTCCCACCCCCCGGTCCGGTGGCGCTGCATCGGGCGCTTGGTCTGCCGAACGCTCAAGCCCAACTGCCGGGCTGCATCACGGTGCCAAAGCCGTTTCTCCCCCATCTGTCGGATCACCTTCGCCCGACCCAACACCCGTCGACTCGTCGTAACCGGCTCCCCTGCCGCCGCCGTTCCTGAAAGCATGAGGGGGACGGTTCGAATGGGACAAAAGAGCCCGCTGCTTTGGGCCAACGATTCGTCGCTGGCGCCCGGCCACCTGGGCGGTGGTACATTTGGCCTGGACTCGTCCGAAACCTGAGCAGACGCCATGACACCGAAGATGGAGTATCGCCTCGGCCGGCCTCATCCGCCCCTGGAAGGGAGAGGGATGAAATTTCTGGCCGAGCATGCCGGGTGGATGGTGGCCCAGTCGCGCCGTTTCCTGCTTGTCTACAGCCACCGTTTGGATCCCAGCATTTATGGTCGGGAAAGGTTCGTGGACGGAGTGCGGCGTCTGGTGACGGGTCATCCGAGGGCCCGGGTCGAGATCTTGGTGGCGGATGCGGCCGAGGCGGCGCGGGCCGGCCATGCGCTGTTGTATCTGGCCCAGGATCTACCCAGTCGGATCGCCATCCGTCGGCAGCCGGACGAGGACGCCGGCGATGGGCCCAGCTTCATGGTGGTCGATGGCTTGGGCGTGATCCACCGTCCTCACTGGAATCGCTTGGATGGGGTGCGGGTCGAATACGCCGCCCGCGGCTGGGCACGCCGCCTCGAACACGTGTTCGAGTCCGTATGGGTACGCAGCGACCTGTCGCCAGAGCTGCGCCGGCTCCATTTGTGAGGGTCGCTCACAACCAGCCCAATTCGGCGAGAGAGACCGTTTCTCCTGCGCCCACCACCACGTGATCGAGCACTCGGATGTCAACCAAGGCCAGGGCGTCGCGCAACCGTAAGGTGATCCGGCGATCGGCCTCGCTGGGCTCGGCCACACCCGACGGATGGTTGTGGCTGAAGATGACGGCTGCGGCATTGTGGTGGAGTGCGCGTCGGACCACTTCCCTGGGATGAACGCCGGCGCCGTCCACCGTGCCTTGAAACAGCTCCTCGAAAGCGATCACCCGATGGCGGGTATCGAGGAAGAGGCAGGCGAACACTTCGTGCGGATGGCCGCGTAGCCTGAGGCCCAGATAGTCGCGGGTGCGTTGGGGTGATGTGAGCACGTCGGTGCGGACCAGCGTCTCGTTGAGGCAGCGGTGGGCCATCTCCAGCACTGCTTGCAACTGGCAGTACTTGGCGTCACCCAGGCCGGGCGCGGCGCAAAATGTTTGGCGCGGGGCGGCCATGAGCGGAGCAAGGCCCCCGAAACGGTGCAACAGATCCCGTGCCAGATCGAGTGCACTCGATCCCCGGGTTCCGGTGCGCAGGAAGATGGCCAGAAGTTCGGCGTCGCTCAGAGCCTGAGGACCGGCCCGCAGCAGTTTTTCCCTGGGCCGTTCACCGGCTGGCAGATCTCGGATTCTCATGCTTCCTCCCTGAAGCGTGGTGAAATCAAAAAAATCTTATCTAAATGGGAACTTGGCCGCAAAGGGGTGGGCGGTATACCCTAGTCCCGTCATGGAAGGGGCGAAAGACAATTTGGGTTTGAGTCACCAGCGGGTGGTGCTCGGGGTGACCGGAGGCGTGGCCGCCTACAAGGCCTGCGAACTGGTGCGCCGGCTCCGGCGGGCGGGGAACGAAGTGCAGGTGGTGATGACCCGGGCCGCCACCCGTTTCGTGGGCGCGCACAGTTTTCAAGCATTGAGCGGCCGGTCGGTTCGCATCGACCTGTTCGATCCTGCCCACGAGGCGGCCATGGGCCATATCGAATTGGCCCGCTGGGCCGATCTGTTGCTGGTGGCGCCGGCCACCGCCGATTTTCTGGCTCGGCTCGCCCACGGGCGGGCGGACGACTTGTTGACCACGCTTTGCCTGGCCACCGAGGCTCCCTTGGTGGTGGCGCCCGCCATGAACCATCGGATGTGGCGTCATCCAGCCACCCAGGACAATGTCCGCCGGTTGGCGGCTCGGGGCGTTCGGTTCATTGGTCCTGAATCGGGTGAGCAGGCGTGCGGTGAGATCGGCCCCGGCCGGATGAGCGAACCGGAAGCCATCGTGGCCGCTCTGGATTCCCCGCGAAGGCTTTTCCCTGGGGAGCGGGTGTTGGTGACGGCTGGTCCCACCCACGAGCCGCTCGATCCGGTGCGTTTTCTGGGCAATCGCAGCTCCGGACGAATGGGTTTCGCTCTGGCCCGCGCTTTCGTCGAGGCTGGAGCGGACGTGACCCTGATAGCCGGCCCGGTGGCGCTCGAAACTCCTCCCGGTGTGGATCGGGTCGACGTGGAGACGGCCCTCGAGATGCACCGAGCGGTGTTCGAGCGCATCGAGGATGTGGATCTGTTCGCCGCATGTGCCGCTGTGGCCGATTACCGGCCCGCCTCGCCGTCGCCTCGAAAGATCAAAAAATCATCCGATATACTGGAATTGCGTCTGGTTCGGAATCCAGACATTCTGGGTGATGTGGCGGCTTTGGAAGACGGTCCCTTCACCTTGGGGTTCGCGGCGGAGACGGAAGAACTGGAGGCCCATGCCCGGGCCAAGCTGCGGGCCAAAAGGGTGGATGTCATCGCCGCCAATGCGGTGGGGCCGGGTTTGGCGTTCGGGACGCATGACAATGCGTTGGAGGTGTTCTGGGAGGGGGGGCATGCCACGCTTCCGCGTCAGGACAAGCATGCGCTGGCCCGGCGGCTGGTCGCCTTGGTGTCACGCATTCGGCGGGAAAGGGAGGCTGAAGCAAGGGGGAAGAGGGTTTGATACGCATCGGCCGTAAGAAACGAGAGAAAAAAGAGGAGGCGTCGGTTTCGGAGCCTCCACCGGTGGAAGAGGCACGGCGGTCGCGTCCGCTCTTGGCCTATCAACTGCCGGTTTGGGCAGCGGCGGTGTTGGTCTTGGCTTTCTGCCTGTACGCCACGGTCCATCTGAGTGAGCAAGAGGCCTCGCGTACCGCCAAGGAGCTCACGGCCAGCTTGGCTCGCGGTGTGCAGGCGCAGGTGGCTGGGCTGGTGCAAGACCGTGTGCGTATGCTCAAGCTTTTGGCGGCGCGACCCGATGTCGTTGCGGCCTTTGCTGAGCCGGAGGGGCTTCGGCGCCTGGGCTCGGTGTTGGGGGAGGCGCTGCCGGATGCGCGTATGGTGGCGGCGGTTTCGGCCTCCTGGCAGGACGACCGAGTGCTCCAGGCAGTGGCGGGCAGCTATGCAGCGGCCGATCTGTTCCAGAGCGTGATGGAGAGCCGCAAAGTGCCTCCGGCGCAGGCGATCCGCAATCCCAAGGGTGAACACCTCATGGTGTTGGGGGCGCCTGTGGTCCGCGAAGGGCGATTGGCCGGTGCCCTGGTGGCTGCTTGGCCATTGGATCTGTTGCGCAAACGGGTCTCTGCCTTGGGGTTGAGTTCGGCTTATCTGGTGTTGGAGCAGGTGGTGGGTGGCGCGCGGCTCACCCTGGCTGCAGGTGGTGACAGCAGCCGCAAGGAGGCGGACGGCGTTTTCGATGTGCCAGGAACGCTTTGGCGGGTGCGTTACGGCGCTCCGCCGCAGGCCGGGCTGGGCTGGCCTGTGCTGGTCGGCCTCTTGGGTGGCGGAGTGTTCTTGTTGGGAATCGTAGGTTTCGTCGGCCACCGCAATCTGGTAAAGGATTGTCGGGCCGACATGGAATTGATGGTGCATCTGGTGGGCGCCATTCTCAAAGGTTCGGGGGCCGCCACACCCACGCCTCATCTCGCCGAGGCGGCACCCGCGCTGCAACGGATGGCACGGTTTGCCCAGGCTTGTTACGCCGAGCGGAAGAAGCTCGGTGTCGCACCGGCCGCCGTGCATGAAAGGGGCGGTGAAGGGGGCGGTATGGTGGTGGAAGAGATGGAACGGGCAGACGTTCAAGAGAACGCGCCGGCGCCGCCCGAGTTGGATGAGGCGCAGCTTCCGTCGGCGCTCTTTTCCTACGGCCTGGTGCGCGGTCGAGCCGAAACCGACCTGGACGAGACGGTGGCCCAGGCCATTGGACTGGCGGTGGGCAGTCGGGTACAGGATGGGGGAGGACACAAGGTGGCGGTGGCACGGGACAATCGCAGCAGTTCCGATGTCTACGCCAGCGCCCTGGTGGCCGGTCTGCTCGCCTCCGGTTGCGACGTGGTCGATCTGGGCGAAGCACCGACGCCGTTGCTCAACTACGCCTTGCGTAACTCCGATGCCACTTCCGGGGTCATGGTGACCGGGGGGCACAATCCTCCCGAATACAACGGGTTCAAGATCTACATCGATGGGAAGCCGCTGATGGAGACAGAACTTCTGGAGCTGCGCCAGCGCATCCTGGATGGCCGCTTCCATCGCGGCGCCGGGCGTTTGGAGGGCCATGACTTCAGCGGTGAATACATTGCCCATCTCACCGCCGACGTTCAGTTGGTGGAGCCCATGAAATTGGTGCTCGATGCCGGCAATGGGGTCGCCGGGCCGCTGGCCCAGCGGGCGTTCGAGGCGCTGGGTTGTGAAGTGATCCCGCTGTATTGCGAACCCGATGCGGGGTTTCCCAACCACTTGCCCGATCCTACGGATTCCACCAATCTGGAGGCCTTGTGTCAGGAGGTGCAAGCCCAGGGTGCGCAACTGGGCGTTGCCCTGGATATGGACGGCGACGCATTGGCCGTGGTGGACGAACAAGGACGGGTGGTGCCACCTGATGCCTTGCTCATGACGCTGGCGGGTGATCTGATTCGTCGCAATCCGGGTGCCGACGTCATCTACGACGTGGCCGGCACCGCCCGCCTGCCCGAGTTCATTTTGGCCAACGGCGGTCGGCCCATCATGTGGCGCGTCGGTCATCACGAGATTCAGGCCAAGCTGGAGGAGAGCCAAGGCCTGCTGGCGGGCGAATTCACCGGCCACTTGTATTTGAAGGATCGTTGGTACGGATTCGACGACGGCATCTACGCTGCCGCCCGCCTCATGGAGCTCTTCTCCTTGAATGCCGTGCCCGTGTCGCAGTTGGTGGCACCTCAATTGGAAGGTTTGACGTCCACGCCTCTGTTGATGGTGGAAGTGCCGGAAGGACGAGCGCCCGAGGTGGTGCGGCGCATGGCGCAAGAAGGAGAGTTCGGCGACGCCGATGTCATCGACCTGGATGGTTTGCGGGTGGAGTTCGAGGATGCCTGGGGGCTCGTGCGACCCTCACACACCCGTTCCGCGTTGGTTTTTCGATTCGAAGGGGAGGGAGAGGAGGCCCTTGCTCAGGTGCAGAGGCGGTTCCGATCTCTGCTGGAACGGGTGGCGCCGGATCTCCGGCCGCCCTTTTGATACCATGGCGCGATTTCTGGCCGCCCGTCCGGGGGCGATCCTTTTCCGGAGACGTGAGTCATGAGTCTTTCCGCCGAAGCCGCCACCCGCGTGGCGCGGGTGTTGACTGAAGCGCTGCCCTACATCCGTCGGTTTCGTAATCGCACCGTGGTGATCAAGTATGGCGGCAATGCCATGGTGGACGAAGCACTCAAGGAGAGCTTTGCCCGCGATGTGGTGTTGATGAAGACGGTAGGGATCAACCCGGTGGTGGTGCATGGCGGGGGTCCCCAGATCGGCCGCCTGTTGGAACGGCTCGGGAAGGAGAGCCGTTTCGTAGAGGGTATGCGGGTCACGGATGCGGAGACCATGGACGTGGTGGAAATGGTGCTCGGCGGCTTGGTCAACAAAGAGATCGTCAATCTGATCAATCGTCATGGCGGTGCGGCGGTGGGGCTCACCGGAAAGGACGGCGATCTCATCCGCGCGCGCAAGCTACAGATCGCTCGGGAGGACGATGGCAGCGGCAATCCACCGGAGATCATCGACATCGGCCACGTGGGCGAGGTCGAGAGCATCGACGTTTCCGTGGTGGAGATGTTGGTCAAAGGCAATTTCATTCCCGTCATCGCGCCCATCGGCGTGGGTGAGGACGGCCACTCCTACAACATCAATGCCGATCTTGTGGCAGGTAAGGTGGCCGAGGTTCTGGGGGCGGAGAAGCTCATCCTGCTGACCAATACCCCCGGCCTGCTGAGCAAGGAAGGGAAACTGCTCACCGGCCTGACCACTCGGCGGGTGGACGAGCTCATTGCCGACGGCACCATCCATGGGGGGATGTTGCCCAAGATCCGCTGTGCCTTGGAAGCGGTGCGTGGCGGCGTGGCTTCCGCCCACATCATCGATGGACGGATCAAGCATGCAGTGATGGTGGAACTGTTCACCGACGAGGGTGTGGGCACCCTCATCCGCTGACGCCATGGTGAAGAAAGGGGGGCGAAGGCGGGAGATCCTCGAGGCGCTGGCGCGGGAGCTGGAGTCTGACCCTGGTGGTCGGGTCACCACCGCACGTCTGGCGGCGGCCCTGGGCGTCTCCGAAGCGGCGCTCTATCGCCATTTTCCCAGCAAGGCGCGCATGTTCGAAGGGCTCATCGATTTCGCCGAAGAGGGAGTCTTCGCCCGCATCAACCGCATCCTCGCGGAGGACCGCGACACCCGCCAACGCTGCGCCAGCATCCTCTATCTGCTGTTGGCCTTCGCCGAGCGCAATCCCGGCATCGTCCGGGTGTTGCTGGGGGATGCGCTGGTGGGGGAGCACAAACGGTTGCACGACCGCATCAATACCTTTTTCGAGCGGCTCCAAACCCAGTTCCGGCAAGTGCTGCGTGAAGCCGGACTGCGCCAAGATGCAGTGTTGAGGGTGCCTCCCGAGACCGGTGCCGAAGCTTTGGTGAGCCATGTGGAGGGGCGCATGCACCAGTGGCTGCGCAGCCGCTTCACCACGTCACCCCTGGCCGACTGGGAGAACCACTGGGCGCTGATGGAAGCCGGCCTCTTCCAACGGGAATGAGCCTCAACGGGCCGCGCCACCGTTCATGACCGCTGCGCGGAATGCGGAGCGGATCTTTCTGGCCTGTTCCGTGGTGCACCAGGTTTCGTTGGCCACCTGTTTCTTGCAACTGACGTCCAAAAAGATGATCTCCGGCTTGTCGGGGATGGGGCGAAGGCGCGACACCGACAGACTGAGATCTTCCTTGGTTCTTGGGGGCTGGGTCATGAACATGCGCCGTGTGTCCACGTACACGGGAGTGGTGGCGTGCCGGCGCGCATAGGCCTTGGCCTTTTCCCATGCCGCGTCGCAATCCACTTTTTCGTCGCACACCACCACGGTTTCCACGATGGCGTCGAAGCGGCGCTTCTCTTGCTTGGGCACGGTGGACTCTTTTAGGGCTTTGAGTTCACGAAAACGCTTGAGGTCGGCGGCGTATTTCTTGCGGATGAATTCTTTGTCCTTCTCTTGGCGCAGGATGGATTCGTAGTTGGCCTTGATCTGTTGCCGGGTGTTTTCGATCTCGGCGAGCAGTTTGGCCGGCACCTTGCGCCCCTTGCGCTCCAGATCGGCGGCCCGCTTCTTTTGGGTGGCGAGCCAAGCCTTGAGCCGTTCGATGTTGGTGTAGGCGATGCGGATCTGGGCATCGTAGGTGGCCAGTTTTCCGTCGCGGGCCAGTATGATGTCGTCCTCGCTGCGGAAAGTGCTCAGCAGCACTTTGTCCCGGGCGCGCTGTGCTTCGAGTTGTTTGCGCTGGGCCTCACGCAGTCGTCTGAGCTCCTCTTCGCGGGCGATCTCCTCCGGCGTTTTGGCCCGCTCCTTTCGTTCGATGACCAAGCCCCTTTCATCCAATTTGGCGTAGGGGTTCTTCACCGCGGAGGGCGGGATCTTGTCCGAGTAATGCACATTGCCCTCTTCGTCTACCCACTTGTAGAGGCGGCCTTGGGCAGGAAGGACGGCGAGCGACAGGAGCAGAAAAAAAAGCGTGCGCATGTGAGGATGTCTTACACTTCGGGACCTGCACTTGGCGGCATTATCACTCCAAGGCCCTTGTTGGACCAGCTCATCCTCTTTGTAGTTTCCCTGATTGCCAACCTGTTCTCGGCTTTTTCCGGGGGCGGTGCCGGCCTGCTGCAGTTGCCGGTGCTGATCTTCCTCGGCCTGCCGTTCGGTGTGGCCTTGGCTACCCACAAGGTGGCGTCCGT